>OMAM01000165.1_pt1 | contig 43835 bp, 34 predicted proteins | sample 1644621 | NCBI WGS metagenome assembly OMAM01 (sample SAMEA103958120, study PRJEB25191) | human gut metagenome | biome: human-associated habitat [ENVO:00009003]; feature: intestine environment [ENVO:2100002]; material: feces | place: Germany | collected 2013/2015 | reverse complement strand
AAAGCAACACCTTTTGAAGTGAGCGCCGTCCGAAAACGGCGTATTTATAAAATTTTTCAAATCATTTGAAAATGCTTTAATGCGTCCATAATCGCTGCCTCTTTCTCTGGCGGGCACTGCGGTACTTTCGCATCTTCCTTTTTGGATACGTTATAATTTTTTCTTTCGATGATTCCACACTTTCTTTTTATCTGAGCGATATAAAGCTGGCTTACTTTTAGTCCGTACTTGTTCAAAACATAGGCTTTGATTTCATCGTAGGTTGCTTTACTTTCCGCCGCCGTTAAATCCAACTCATCCATCTTAAGTTCTATTTCGATATGATGGTCGACTTTGAGTTTGGACAATAATACTACCGTCTCAACATTCGCCGTCCACGGAAACTGATCCACGGCAACCGCCTTTTCCACATGATAGCCGCTAGCAAGAAACGTCTCAAGGTCACGAATAAGGCTTGTCGGCTTACAGGAAATATATACAAGCCTTGGAATTCCATAGGCAATAATCTTCGTCAGCGCCTTCGGGTGAATTCCGTCACGCGGTGGGTCTAAAATAATCATATCCGGCTTTTCCGTAATGTCATCCAATACCTTCAAAACATCGCCTGCAATGAATTCGCAATTATGTAAACCATTTAATTCCGCATTCTTCTTCGCAGCCTCCACAGCTTCCTCCACGATTTCAACTCCAATCACCTTCCTCGCAACCGGAGCCATAAGCTGTGCAATCGTCCCTGTTCCACTATATAAGTCAAAGACAATCTCTTTATCCTTATTATGTGTCAGATCACCAATATACTCGCGTGCCGTTTCATAGAGTACCTCTGCCCCGAGAGAATTGGTCTGGAAAAAGGAAAACGTGGAAATCTTAAACTTCAGTCCAAGCAATTCCTCTTCGATGTATTCCTGTCCATAAAGCACTCTGGTTTCATCGCTCTGTACCACATCTGCCACAGAGTCGTTGATAATATGCAGGATTCCCGTCATGGTGCCATGCAGCTCCATAGCAAGAAGGTTCTCTTTCCATTCCTCCACAAGCTGCTCATGATCCTTCTGTACATAAGCAGCAATCAATGAAGAATCCGGATTCTTCTGCTCTATACCATTTTGATTTTCCAAAAGAGCTTCATAATGATATACATCCTCCCCCGAAACATTAGAAATTCCTTCCGAGGTCGTCACAAGTGCCACCAAAATCTGCCCCGTCTTTTTTGCTTTACGAACGAGCAGATGACGCAGGAAGCCTTCATGGCGCAGGCGGTGGTAAAAGCTGCAGTCCTTGAAATGCTCCTGAGTCATGACAAGAATTTTTCGATAATCTTCGTCTACAATCTGGCAGTCTGATACCGATACAATATCATAAAAGCTGCCTCTCTTATGCATACCCAGGCTTAACGGGCCATCCTTATAGGCATCTCCAAAAGAAAACTCCATTTTGTTGCGGTATTCGTACTGCGCAGGGCTTCCTTTGATCCCCTGAAACTCCCAGGCTTCCTCCTGCCGGTCAAGGACACTGTCCAGAAGCTTTTTCACCTGGGCTTCCTTGATGGCAAGCTGCTCTTCATAGGGAAGCGAAATATAGGTGCAGCCACCGCACTCTCCGAAATGAGGACAGGGACTTTCCATTTCCAATGGAGATTTCTGATCCACACTGAGTACTCTTCCTTCGGCTTTTTTATTACGGTTTTTCTGGACCATCAGTGTAATCTTCTGACCGGGAAGGACATTCTTTACCGTGCAGATTCCCTCTACTGTATTCACAATCCCCTTATTCGGGAAATCAACCCGCTCTACCACTCCTTCAATGATCTGTCCCTTTTTCATATCATGATTCCTCTCTTATTTATATACCCAATCTAATAAATACCTGAGTGCTCTTCTCTACCTGCTGCACTAAATTCATGCTGCACCTTCGGCTTGCATTCTTTAAGTGCACAGGTATGGTTCGCTCTAACCTCAAGCTTCATCTTCGATTCGCTTTCACTAAGTGCTCTACTCAAAAAAAGGGATGTGCACCGGCACATCCCGACATTAGATGATCACTTTAACTGATATCCTTTATTCTTCAGAAGCTGCAAGATCTTCCTTTTCGACATCATCCTTCCAGTCCTTCGCGGGCTGCTCTTCCTTGTCTTCCTTATCCTCGTCCTCATCATCGAAGAAGTCATCATCAAATTCATCATCGAAATCATCGTCAAAATCCTCGAGATAATCCGGCACGAGATAACGGTATACACCATAGCAGATTGCTGCTACCACAACGATCACTCCAACAACTGCAAAGATGCACAGAAGCACATTCTTGCCTTTTTTCTTTTCTTCTTCCTTATGTGCCAGAAAATCCTTTAAATCATTCAGGTCTCTGACATTCTTCAAATCCTTGATATCATACTGCTTCAGCATAGCTGCGATCTCTTCTATCTTGTTCATATCCTCACCCTGTCCTTTCCTGCATTTCCATTGTTTCACCAATCCGGCAGATCATTACCCGTCTAGTCTTCCCAAAATAAGAATTCCTATTCCGGTCTGCTCTTGTTATTAGATAATATATCATCTCATCCGCATTTTAACAACAGTCATTTTCCAAAATTTGTACAAATAATCAGCCATGCAGAAATAATTGTTCAAGATGACCGTGGGAGCTTGCTCACAAAGGGCATTTTGTATCATCATTTTCATACATCATAGCCAATCAAATCTTCTCAAGTTTCGCAAAAGCCGCATACATGATCTTCTGTCCGGCGTCATCAAAATCAACCGTCACCTTATAATCCCTCGGTCCCGGCTCCAGGTCTGTCACAAAGCCTTCTCCATACTTTACATGCCTGACGCGGTCCCCGATATCATAGTCCGGCTTACCGCCCTTTACCGCTTCGGATCCTTTGGAAATTCCCAATGCTCCAAACGATCCTGTTCCGGCAGATGCAAGATACGGCTTTTTCGGAGCAGAAATGGTACGTGAGGATTTATCTGCCACAACCGGCTGATATCTGGGAGCAGGTGGCTTATTGTCCATCAGCTCCGGCGGAATTTCTTTGACAAAGCGGCTGACCGCATTCATCTGTGTTTCACCACGCACCATACGCATTTTGGCATAACACAGCGTCAGATCGTCTTTCGCTCTGGTAATTCCCACATAGGCAAGACGGCGTTCCTCTTCGATCTCTGCCGGATCATCAGAGGCAATCGTCATGTAGCTTGGGAAAATACCATCCTCCATGCCGGCAAGATACACATGCGAAAATTCCAGTCCCTTTGCACTGTGCAGTGTCATCAACAGCACACGGTTATCGTCTTCGGATAGCCGGTCAATGTCGGCTACCAGCGCCACTTCCTCCAAAAATGCACTTAAGGAGGGCTCATCGTTGGCCTCTTCATATGCAACAATTTTATTAATCAATTCATCGATATTATCAATCCGGCTCTGTGCTTCGATCTCATCATCGACATCCATTTCATTGATATAATTCGTCGTGTCCAGAATATCATGCATCAATTCCTTCAGGCTATAATAGGTAAGCCGGCTGCGGAATACCTGAATCATATTAACAAAGGGACGGATCTTCGCTTCCGCCTTACCAAGTCCCTGAATCTCATCCGCATGACACAGTGCCTCGTAAAAACTGATTTCATGCATCTGTGCATAATCATCCACTTTAGCAATGGTCGCTGCACCGATTCCACGCTTTGGCACATTGATGATACGCTTTACAGCCAGATCATCCCGTGCGTTATCAACCGTCTTTAAATACGAAAGGAGATCCTTAATTTCTCTTCTGGCATAAAAGTTCGTTCCGCCAACCACATCATAGGGAATGCCTTCCACAACAAAACGCTCTTCCAGGAGACGCGCCTGTGCATTTGTCCGGAAAAGGACTGCACATTCTCCGGCTTCCACAATGCCGTCTTTGATCTTCCGGCTGATATCATCTGTAATAAATTCAGCTTCTTCATATGCATTGTCAAACTGGCGGTAATGAATCCGGTTTCCTGCTCCTTTGTCCGTCCAGAGCGTCTTGCTCTTACGCCCTACATTATTCCGGATAACCGCATTCGCAGCATCGAGTACATTCTGCGTGGAACGGTAATTCTGCTCCAGGCGGATCACAACAGCCTCCGGATAATATTTTTCAAAATCCAGAATATTCCGGATATTGGCTCCACGGAATTTGTAAATGGACTGATCATCGTCACCGACCACACAGATGTTGCGCGATCCCTCTGCCAACAGACGGATCAGCTGGAACTGCGCCGTATTCGTATCCTGATATTCATCCACCATGATATACCGGAACCGCTTCTGATAATATTCCAGTACATCCGGACACGCCTTGAACAGCTCCACCGCATTCATGATGAGATCATCAAAATCCATCGCATTGTTCTTCTTAAGGATATTCTGATACTCCCGGTAAGCAGCTGCCACCTTTTGCTTACGGAAATCCCCCATGGCCTGCGTTTCATATTCCTGTACACCCACAAGCTCGTTTTTTGCAGAAGAAATGGCAGACAGAATCGTCCTTTCCTTCATCTGCTTCGTATCAATCTGTAAATGCTTGCAGACATCCTTCATCACCGATTTCTGATCATCCGTATCATAAATAGTGAAATTATTATCATATCCCAGACGGTCTGCGAAACGGCGCAGAATCCGCACACAGGTCGAATGAAAGGTGGTCACCCAGATGCTTTCTGCACCCATTCCTACGAGCCGTTCCACTCGTTCCTTCATCTCACCGGCCGCCTTATTGGTAAAGGTAATTGCCATGATCTGATAGGAATTCACTCCCAGCTCATCAATCAGATAGGCAATGCGGTGCGTCAGCACCCGCGTTTTCCCGGAGCCTGCTCCTGCAAGTAAAAATACGGGACCCTCTGTAGTAAACACGCCCTTTTTCTGTTCTTCATTTAAGCTATCATAAATGCTCATTCGACCTATACCTCTTCAATGTTACTGAATGTCCATGCATAAATGTTCAATTCCACAATCGGAGTTCCGCAATACTCGCACACCTTGCTTCCCAGCGTGGAAATGGGAGCTCCGCAGTTCGGACAGTTTAATCCCAGGGAAAGATCGGTTTCCTTTTCGACCAGCTCCCGATCCTGTATATAAATCACATCCACGTTATATTTCGTCTGTGTATAAAGCTGTGCATTTCCTGCAAGAAGCTTCCCGCTTCCGTCTGTCTTGGTATAAAAGCTCTGTAAAGAGCTCTGGAACGTCACAATACAGCGTCCGTTCCGTTTTCTGTAATTTGCAAGTTCTGTGCGGTGGATTTTGATGTCTCTATAAGTTTCCCGTACTTCTTCCTCACGAAGCATGGCAAGCTTCATAGAGAGATGATCTCTCAATTCTTGTCCTCCCTCTTTTAAAAATGATGGATTCATAGAACTGATGGCTAACAGATAAGAAGTCAGGGCATTTTCTGCCCTGACTTTCATTTCATCATATTGAAATTCAGGAAAATCCTTCTTGATCTTGGGAAGGTAAAGACTGGTCATTCCTGCAACAGACTTCGGCGTCGTGGAATTCTCAACTTCCATCTGCCGGAAGCCTTCTAAAATATTCTCTGTTCCAAATGCCTGTCGTGAAATCGACCGTATCTTCCTGTAGATTTTCATTCCGGCAACTGCTGCCGCAATAAAAATCCCTAAAAAGACAACCGCACTAAATGTAAGACCTAACACATTTAATGACATTTTCTAAGCTCCTTTATATGCATTTACCTGTCAGAAATCTAATGACTCCGGAGCATTCCGGCACGCTTAATTCATCAGATAGTAAATGAGGGCAATGGCTGCAATACATCCAAGAACAGTAATGATCACCTTCGGAATAGAGATCGGTGTCTTACCGGATACCTTACCGGTCTGACCGTTCACCATGAAGTTGTATATCTTATCCTTGTATTTATAGCTGGAAAGCCATACCGGAAGCAACAGGTATTTGTAGGTCAGGTTACTGAATGTGCTGTTTATCTGAATGTTACGTGTATCATCTGCATCATGCTCATCACGGATCTTATCGTCGATGGACCGTCTGAGCTTACTATCAATGCTCTTCTTTGCAATTTCCCAGCCTTCCTTAAACCCGATGGCATAACGCTCTGCTGCAAAGCCGGCCACATATTCCGGCTTATATGCCTTGTTTTCTGCCGTGTTAAAGGGTTCAATTCCGGCAAGCATGGAGCGGTTCTGGTTCGTAGTCGCACACACCAGCTCATCATCAAAGAACTCCTTGTGATGACCGGAGCACCGGTACCAGTCCGTTACTGTCTTTTCTTCTCCGTTTTCCTTTACGGTTCTTTCTATTCCGTACTCTGCACGATAGGTAGAATCCGTCTGTGCATCAAATGTCCAATAGGGAAGATAAATCCCTTTAAAATGCTTGGCCTTCGCACTTTCCTTGGCAAGCTTCGGACAAAAGAACTTCTTTTTGATCCACTTTTGAAACAGGTCAGCAGCCTGCTTATCAGAGTATTGAAAGGGAACCACACCTCCGGGTGCTATCGTATTCTGGTCTGCAGCTTCCATGACCTGATTGGAGCCACAGAACGGACATACCGCTGAAATCTCCAATGCATCATAAACAGACTCAGCACCGCAGGCCTTGCAGATTACGGTTTTCTTCTCCACACCCCAGTTGCAGTTTTCTGTGTTTTCCGCAGTATCAAAGGATAACTCAGCCGCTTCCTTCGGCTCGTCCGTCTTTGCTGCGATTTCCTGTGTATGTCCACAGTACGGACAAAGAAGACCTCCTGTTTTGGGGTCAAAATCCATGACCCCGCCACAGTTTGGACATTTTTTATCCGTTTCTTCCATCGTTGATACCGTTCTGGCATCTAAATTCGTATCAAATTCACTCATGCTCCACCTCTGCTTCAACAACAAAGCCAACCGTCTTATTGCACGTCATTATCATCAAACGGATCTCCGCACTCCGGACAGAACTTCGGAGGATTCTTCGGATCTTCCGGCTCCCATCCGCACTTGTCACACTTATAAAGCGGTTCTCCTGCCGGCTTCTTGGCTCCGCATTCCGAACAGAATTTGCCCTTGTTGACTGCGCCGCAGGAACATACCCATCCATCTGCTGCAACAGGCTTGGGTGATCCACACTCTGCACAGAACTTACCGGTGTTACCTGTCTTTCCACAGGAACAGGTCCATGTATCTGCTGCTGGAGCAGGAGCGGCTGCAGCAGGTGCTGCGTTCTGTGCTGCTGCCTGCGGTGCGGCATTCTGTACCGGTGCCTGCTGGGATCCACCCATTGCAAACAATCCCTGTGCATTCATACCTCCTGCCATATTGGCCATATTCATACCGGCAAATGCCATCATCGGTCCGGTGGATGTATTAGAGGCTGCTGCCTTCATTGCCTCTGCCTGTGCACCAACAAGCGTTGCTGCTGCCATATTCGGGTTACGCAATACCGCACTCTTCTGAAGCTCTTTAATCATTGCTTCATCTTCTTCAGAGGCCTTCATGGTATTAATACCAAAGGAAACAATTTCAATACCGCGAAGCTGTGCCCACTTTTCAGAAAGGACCTCATTCAATGCGTCTGCAAGCTCCATGGTATGTGCCGGTACGGCACTGTAACGGATTCCCATAGCGGAAATCTTCGCAAATGCCGGCTGTAAAGCAGTCATCAGCTCGGTCTTTAACTGACTGTCAATCTCACTTCTCTCATAATCACTTACGACATTACCGCACACATTGGTATAGAAAAGAATCGGGTCGGTAATATGATAAGAATATTCACCATTGCAGCGGATGGAAATATCAATATCCAGTCCGATGTTCTGATCTACAACACGGAACGGTACCGGATTGGCTGTTCCGTATTTATTCCCCATAATCTCCTTTGTATTAAAGAAATAAACTCTCTGATCCTTGGCTGTTTCACCGCCAAATGCAATACGTCTTCCTATGGTTGAGAAGGTTTTCTTAATGTTCTCTCCCAGGTTTCCACAGAAAATACTCGGTTCGGAAGAAGTATCATACCTGAATTCTCCTGCTTCTGCACAAAGCTCAACAACCTTGCCCTGATCTACGATAATCATACACTGTCCTTCGTTGACAGCGATGACTGATCCGTTTGATATAATGTTATCTTCACCCTTGTTATTGCCTGCGCCACGGCCTTTCTGACGCTTATGTCCCTTGGTCACCAACACATCAGCGTCTAAAGAATCACAGTAGAAGTACTCCTCCCACTGATCTGCAACCACACCACCAACAGCGCTTGTTACTGCTTTAATTAATCCCATTCTTTTCCCTCCGTTTTCTGGGTCAACTCCCTTTTTTATTATTATACATATTTTGTCGACTACTGTCTACCGCTTTTCCCCTCATCCATGTCACCCTTTCTTCCCAATGACATACCATAAATTATCAACCAAAATGCCCTCTTGCGGGTATCCTTTCTGGAGGTTATATGAAAAAAAGAAAAACATTGCCCTTAGTGCTGTTCCTTGTACTGACCCTGCTTCCGGTGCTTTCCGGATGCAGCAGCTCTTCTCCCGGTTCTGCCGGCACGGATGGGTTAAAAAGCATCACCTTAAACGAAGTGGCCCATTCCATCTTCTATGCACCGATGTATGTTGCCATTGAGGAAGGTTATTTTGCCGACGAAGGTCTTGATGTGACACTGGTTACCGGCTTTGGTGCCGACAAAACCATGACCGCCGTTCTTACCGGGGAAGCAGACATCGGTTTCATGGGAAGTGAGTCCACGATCTATACCTATGCAGGTGGGGCATCCGATTATGTGCTAAATTTTGCGCAGCTCACCCAGCGGGCCGGAAACTTTCTGGTTTCCAGAGAGCCAATTGATGATTTCCAATGGGATATGTTGAAGGGAAAGACCGTTCTCGGCGGACGCGCCGGCGGTATGCCTGAAATGGTATTTGAATACATTCTAAAAAAGAATAACATCGATCCGAAAACCGATCTTTCGATCGACCAGTCCATTGATTTCGGTTCTACCGCTGCCGCCTTTTCCGGCGGTCAGGGAGATTTTTCTGTAGAGTTTGAGCCCCACGCCACCTCTCTTGAAGAAAAAGACGATGGCTACGTCGTTGCTTCCTTAGGAGAAAGTTCCGGCTATGTTCCTTACACGGCGTTCAGTGCAAAGAAAAGCTATATTGAAAACAATCCTGAAATTATCCAGTCCTTTACCAATGCGTTGCAAAAGGGCATGGACTATGTGGGCAGTCATACTCCGGAGGAAATTGCCACTGTCATTGCTCCGCAGTTTGACGGCACACAGCTGCAGACCATCACCACCATCGTTTCCCGGTATGCGGCACAGGATACCTGGAAGGAGAATCTGATTTTTGAAGAGGATTCCTTCATGCTCTTGCAGAATATCCTGGAAGAAGCCGGTGAGCTTCCGGAACGTGTTCCTTATGAAGCTCTTGTAACCACAGAATTTGCCAAACAGGCTGTAAAATAAAAGCACCCGCTTTCCTTCTGCGTGCAGCCTGTTGTATCCCCCGATGAAGAATTACCCGGTTTTCCTATGGTATTTCCTCATCGGGGTACTTTTGATGTATTTATTGCATTAAAAGATTCATTACAGGCTCACTGTACTAGCTCACACCAATGACGATACCAATCACAATCACCGCTGCACAGAACAGCTTATAACCGACGTTCTTTTCCCTGAAAATAAATTTACCGGCAAGAATGGTTACCACACAGCCGCTCTGCTTCAGTAGCGTCATAATGGTAATCCGGCTGTCGGGTATGCCATTTGCCACAAACAGAGCTTTATCCGCAATGACAAATAAAATGGCAAGCAGCCAGATCCATCCGTTCTTCCAGACCTCCTTCCGGATTCTGGTGTGGCTGCATAGAATATAAATCAGATAATACAGCACCAGAAACAGCATATACCAGAACTGTAGCTGGGAGCTGCTGATGTTTTTCATCAGAAGCTTATCCATAAGTCCGGAAACTGCATTCAGCATGCAGGAGGCAAAGGCAAAAAGAACCAGGATCACAGAAACTTCATTTCCGGATTGCCGTACTGCAGCAGATCCACCTGTCACTGCATCTGTGATATCCATTACCTGATCAGACTGACCGGGGACTGTCTGATCTTTGCATCCTTTCGTCCGTTTTCTTTGCAGATTCGCCCGTAATTTTTTTAACAGCACAGAAGGCTTAAATTTCAGAAGCAGCAGGCCCGCACTGACAAAGACAAGACCGATCACCTGATGCGTATTCAGTGTCTCCTGCAGCACCACGACACCTAAAAGAGTTGCAAACAATACTCTCGATAAGTCAAGCACTCCATAGAGGCTGATCGGCATTTTCTTAATCGCCTTAAAGCTGCAGATCCATGCAAGGAAAATCACAAAGGACTTTAAGGCAATCCAGAAATAATATTTCGGCTCAAGCCCCATCGCCGACGGTGCCTGTGGAGTTACAAACAGGAAGCCGAGCAGTGTATAGAAAAACAGCACCTCAATGACACTGTTTTTTGTCAATGCCTTCTTCTTTACAATTTCACGCGCTCCTTTTAACACTCCATATAATAAAACAAGTAACATCCACATCTCTTTCGTTCCTCCAGACAATAACCCTTTTATATTCTATTTTAGCACCATTTGTCTATAGGCATTGTGTACAAAACTATTCGATGCTATAATTTCCTTATCGAATATTTGGAGGGTTATCTTATGGGTATTTTTATTGATCAGACAGGGTATCTCCCTGTATCCAGGAAAGTGGCAACCACAACCTTTCCCTGTAATTTCCAGTTAATTGACAGCACAACACAGCATGCTGTTTATGATGGAGTAAGCACGGATTCCGGAATAGATGAAAGTGCCGGAGAACAGGTTTACCAGCTTGATTTTTCGGAAGTAAACACTCCCGGAGGCTACTATGTCCTTGCCGGAAACGGGGAACGCTCCCACACTTTTGTCATAGGAGAGCATGTTTATGAGCAGCTCCAGCTGGATCTGATGAAATGTCTTTACTTTCAGCGCTGCGGCTGTGCACTTACCAGCGAATATGCCGGTGAATATACACATGCCGCCTGTCATACAGAGGATGCTGTCTTTTTAGAGGATTACATGAACCAGACACCGGATCCGCCACACTTTGACATGACCGGCGGCTGGCATGATGCCGGAGATTTCGGACGCTATATTTCCCCGGCAGCCGTTGCTGTCGGGCATTTGCTGTATGCGTATGAGCTTTTCCCTGAAAGCTTTCAGGCTTCCTTACATATTCCGGAATCCGGTAATCTGCTTCCTGACATCTTAAATGAATGTCTCTATGAATTAAAATGGATGCTGAAAATGCAGGCAGACAATGGCGGCGTTTATCACAAGCTGACCTCCTTTGTCCATGCGGACTTCCTGATGCCGGAGGAGGACAAACTCCCCTTCCTGATCTATCCCGTTTCCACCATGGCAACTGCAGATTTTGCAGCCTCCATGGCACTGGCCTCCAGAGTGTATGCTCCTTTTGATAAAGCATTCTCCACACAGGCCCTTGAAGCCTCCCGTAAGGCCTTCGCCTATATGGAAAGCCACCCTTATATCGGCTTCCACAATCCGGAAGGAAGCAACACCGGAGAATACGATGATGACTGTGACATCGACGAACGTCTCTGGGCAAGTGCCGAACTTCTTCGTACGGATACAGCTCATCGGGATACCTATTTAAAGGCTTTTGAAAAATATTCTTCCATGACTCATCCGGAAGTAAGCAAAACCGATTTTGGCTGGACCGATGTTTCTGGCATGGCAACCCTATGTCTGCTTACGGATCCTGGAAACACCTGTGGAGCCACACGGAAAAGGGAATATGAACAGATCCTGTTTACCGAGGCCGACCGCCTCATAGAACTGCAAACGAAATCCGGCTTTGAGCTTTCGATGCAGCCGGAGGATTTTGTATGGGGAAGCAACATGGTTGTCTGCAACCGTTCCATGCTGCTGATTCTGGCCTCCCTTTGCAGTGAGGGAGACACCGCATCCCGGTATCGTGAGGCTGCATTGAACCAGCTCCATTATCTGCTCGGCCGTAATGCACTTGATATCAGCTATGTAACCGGAGAAGGTGAGCATGCTTTCAGGAATCCACACAACCGTCCGACCGCATGCGACGGAATTGATCTGCCGATGCCGGGCTGGGTAAGCGGCGGTCCCTTTAAAACGCCTTGTGATCCTGCTGCCATTGCAGCTGTTCCTGCCGGTACCGCTCCGATGAAATGTTATGTCGATGACGTAGGAAGCTATTCCACAAACGAAATTACCATTTACTGGAATTCTCCTGCTGTATTTATGACTGCATTCTTTAACCGGACAATCTAAGAGCAGCCTCACCAGGTGCTCCGCATGCACCTGCTGCACTAAGTTCGTACTTCACTTGGCTTGTTCTCATTAAGTACACAGGTATCGTTCGTACTAAGATCAGACTTCTCCTTCGGATCGTCTTCACCAGGTACTCTACATAAATAAGGCGCTGCGGACCGCAGCGCCTTATTTATTAATGTTTAATATTTGTTTGTATTCGTTTTCTTTTATTCGTATTATTTATCTTTCACTGCTTTCTCTTTGACCGGCTTTTCCTTCATCGCCTTTCCGGTATCCGGCTCCTGTTTCTGTGTTACTTCCCGGAAATTATCCACCAGCTTTTCCAGTAAAAGCTTCTTCACGTACACATCGTATCCCAGCGTAAAAATAAAGGAAAATAACTGTAAAATCTCCTGATCCTCTTCCGGCACGTCGGTAAAGGTCTTTTTCGACATCGCAAACTTTTCAATAATATCTTTCTTAAGACCTGCAATCTGCTCCTCTTCCATGCCGAACACCTCTTCGTAGATACTGGAAAGGTTCGGCTCACTGGTCTTCTGGAAGTAACGCTCTGCAAGAGGATTTAACAGAGTCTGGATATCATTGATCGAAAGCATTCCCTTACAGTAATAAATGAAAATCAGCATCAGGATATGCTCTTTACTGTACTTCTTCTTAACCGGCGGCGGCAGAAGATCGTTCTTTGCATAGTTGTTAATCATGGTCTTCGTCAGAATCTTGTCTTCGTCCGGCTTACGCGTTGTCGGCTTCAGCTTACGATCCATAAAGGTCGTCACCTGATCCATATATAAATCAATATTGGGAATATCTTCAAGTTTAATGCTCTCGATTCTCCCGATGCTTTCTAATATGCTGTTTAATAAATCGTCCTTATCGATTGTCATGGTCTCTGCTTCCTTCCAAATACTTACCTTCCCAAAACAAATGCCTCCTTCGGAGTCGCTTGTTTTTCTCTGCTCTGCTTTATGCTCTCATGCTCGTGCTTCGCACTCCCTGTCTGTCTTCGACAGACGCATGTTCGCTAATGGGTGCTGAAAAACAAATGCCTCCGCCGGAGTCGCTTGTTTTTCTCTGCACCCATTATATAGTATTTGAAACTACATGGCAAGTCTTCATTTACCACAATATATTTTGATTTTTCAGTGGACTTTAAAACTTTAGTATGTTAAAATATTACTGTGTAAATATCACTATGCAAAATACATTCATGTTTATATTATGGAGGTATCTCATGAATAAGAAAATACAAACGGAAGCAGTAGACCATTTATTTGAAGCCATTCTGTCCCTTGAGAACAAGGAAGAGTGCTACGGCTTTTTCGAAGATCTCTGCACGGTTAATGAGCTGCTCTCTCTCTCCCAGCGTTACGAGGTGGCATCCATGTTAAAGGATCACAAGACCTACCTTGAGATTGCGGAGAAAACCGGAGCATCCACCGCTACGATCAGCCGGGTCAACCGTTCCTTAAACTACGGAAACGATGGATATGAACTCGTATTTTCCAGAATCCATCATAACTGATTGGCGATTTATAACAAATGGGTAAGCCCTGTGGCTTACCCATTTATTTCGATTAACGTCATCGGATCAATATATTCTTCATTCTGCATGATTTCATAGCCAAGCTTCGTATTATCCTCTCCTACCGTAAACAGGATATATCCCTTGCCCAGTGTCTCGCCGGTCTTTACAAGCGGTGTCCCGTTATTCCGGTAAATGGACTGATAGCCGTTTCCATGGTCAATCACGATTTTATTTCCATATTGCTCATCAGCATCAATACTCAGTACCACTCCCGTACCTGTCGATACAATATTTACCCCATCCGCAGCTGTAAATTCCAACATGGGATGCTCTTCAGAATCTGTGGCTTCTTCCATCGTGGCTGTCCCACTTAACGGAAAGCCCTTCGGCATTGCATTTTCACTTTCTTCCTGTGAAATTGCATCTTCCGTTGCCATCTTCTTGCTGACGGTTTCACTTAAGACCGTAATCTTACTGTTCAGGGTGGCATTCTCTACCGTAAGGGATTCGTTCTCATCTGTGAGCGTATTAATCTGGCCGATCTGACTGATCATTTCCTGATGCATATTCTGAAGTGTGATCGAATCATAGATTAACCGGCATACCACCAGTACAATCACTAAAAACAACACAATACCTGCCAGTTCAATTGCCGTTGAGCCAATATGATGCTGACGGATCACTCCGTCCTCTTTCTCCGTCACCAACAGAAGGAAGAATTTACTCTTGTGTCTCTTTCTTTCCTTCACAGGCTCCGTTTCCGCTTTGGTTTCCTTTTCCGTTTTCTCCGGTTCCTGTGTACCGGTATCCGGATTCCCGGATTGCTTTACATCCTCTGAGTTCTTTACTTCTTCTGCCTTTTCTGTTTTCTCGGCAGCTTTCTGTTCTGATTGATCTGCGGCAGTAATTTCGGTCTTTACTTCGGAAGTTTCTTTCACTTCTTCAGTCTGCGCTGTCACCTGCCCGTTTTCGGTCTTTTCGACCTTCGTTTCCTCGACTTTGGATTGTTTCATTTTCATACACCTCCGGTCAATTAGGGACATTCTAACACAATTTTCCAAATCACACAACTATTACGTTATGTTCACTCGTATCCCGATGAACCATTTTGTCAAAGAAATTCCTTTACATTTAGGGTTTCCTGTGCTATTCTGAATTTGTTACAGATTACTGTAGCGGCACTATATATTTTTAATTTTCTTGGAGGTATCTACAATGAACAAAGGTACAGTTAAGTGGTTTAACAACCAAAAAGGTTACGGATTCATCTCTGATGAGGCAGGCAATGACGTTTTCGTACATTACTCAGGATTAAACATGGAAGGCTTCAAGTCTCTTGAAGAAGGAGCTGCTGTAGAATTCGACGTAGTAAATGGCGAAAAAGGACCTCAGGCTGTAAACGTAACAAAGTTATAATTCCTGTGAATCATAACGCTTTATTTAATTCAGTAACACGATGTGCCTGTTCTTAAATATAACTATTTAGAATTTGCTATTGTTTTAAGGAATTAAAGAAAACCCCATCCCAACCGATGGGGTTTTTCGTTGCCTTGCAGTCGATACATCCTATTGCTTTTAAATTTTAAGGAGAGCATTTTTATGAAACGAGAATCTTTTAAATCCCGGCTTGGCTTCTTACTTGTCAGTGCCGGATGTGCAATCGGTATCGGTAATGTCTGGCGTTTTCCCTTTGTTGCCGGTCAGAACGGCGGTGGCCTTTTCGTCCTTTTATATCTGGTGTTTCTGGTAATTACGGGACTTCCCGTCCTCACGATGGAGCTGGCTGTCGGGCGTGCCAGCCGTAAGAGCGCCGTCCTCGGATATAAGGCACTCGAAAAGCCCGGAAGCAAGTGGCATATTCATGGATGGTTTGCCATGCTTGGCTGCTACCTGCTGATGATGTACTACACCACTGTCTCCGGATGGATGGTTTCCTATTGTGTGAAGTTTGCAACCGGAAGCTTCGTCTCCGGAATGACCACCGAGGATACCGGTGCGATGTTTAATAATCTGCTTGCCGATCCGATTGGGATGGGGCTTTGGATGGCCCTTACCGTTATTGCCGGCTTCCTGATCTTTCAGAACGGTCTTGAAAAGATCAGTAAAATCATGATGGTTGCTTTACTCTTCCTGATCCTTTTACTTGCCGCACACAGCTTTACGCTTTCGGGTGCCAGAGAAGGCATTAGATTCTATCTGGTCCCAAGTCTCGATACTGTCCGCGATGTCGGCATCGGCAATGTAATTTCAGCTGCCATGAACCAGTCCTTCTTCACCCTAAGCCTCGGTGTTGCTGCAATGGAAATCTTTGGAAGCTATATGAGCAGGGAGCATACCCTTGCAGGAGAAGGCGTCAGGATCTGCGCGCTGGATACCTTTGTCGCAATTGCTTCCGGACTGATTATATTTCCTGCCTGCTTCAGCTATGGTGTCGAAGTCAATGCAGGTCCACAGTTAATTTTCATTACCCTTCCCAATGTTTTCGTTCATATGCAGGGCGGACGCATCTGGGGAACTCTTTTCTTCCTGTTTATGACCTTTGCAAGCTTCTCTACGGTCATAGCAGTATTTGAAAACATCATGTCCTTCTGCATGGATATGTTTGGTATCAGCCGTAAAAAGGCCGCGCTCATCAACTGTATCGTCATTCTGGTTGCAAGCCTGCCCTGTGTTCTCGGTTATAATATATGGAGTAATCTTCATCTGATTGGCGGACGTGATGTATTGGACAGTGAAGATTTTCTGGTAAGCAATCTCCTGCTTCCCTTAGGATCCCTCATTTATTTACTGTTCTGCGTAACGAAATGGGGATGGGGCTTTGACCACTATCGGGAAGAAGCCAATACCGGAAAGGGGCTGAAGCTTGGACGTTTCTTAAAGCCTTACTTCCAGTTCATTCTTCCTGTTTTAATCCTGATCATCCTGATTCAGGGACTTTTATAGATAAGAACTGTCAACAGAAAACCTTTCAAACCAAAAACCTGCCGGAAAGATCAGCCGGCAGGTTTTTGATTTTCTCTCATTTACAGTCCTCGATCACTTTTTCAAAGCTCATCGTTCCGCCAAATAAATCCAGCGCACTTCCGATCGTAACGTCCACCTTTCCCCGGCCAAGCTTCTTTAATAATTGAAGATCCTCATAGGTATGTACTCCACCGGCATAGGTTACCGGGATATCACAGTATTTTCCAAGCATCGAAGCAACCTCCTCTTCAATGCCATTCGCTTTTCCCTCCACATCCACGGCATGAACCAGCAATTCATCACAATGGGAGGAAAGCTCTGCAATAGTTTGTTCGTTCAACACCACATCCGTATATTTCTGCCAGCGGTCGGTCACAATATAATAACTGCCATCCCTTTTGCGGCAGCTCAGATCAAGAACCAGATGCTTTTTCGAAACCGCCTGCTCCATTTTCCTTAACCGCTCATAATGAAGCACGCCATCCTTAAATACATAAGACGTCACAATAACATGGCTGGCACCCGCTTCCAGATACTCTCCTGCATTTTCCGGAGTAATTCCGCCTCCGATCTGCAGACCTCCGGGATATGTCTTAAGAGCCTCCATAGCCTGGTGCTTTGTCTGTTCATAAAATTCAGAGGAAACAGGATTTAATAAAATAATATGCCCGCCAACCAGCTTTTTACTCTGGTATAATCCGGCAAAATAGGCCGCCGTCTGCTGTGCCACAAAATTTTCTGTAGCACGATTTCCGGTATCCATAAGGCTTCCGCCAACGATCTGCTTTACTTTTCCATTATGAATATCAATACATGGTCTGAATTTCATGGTAGGATCCTTTCTTTCTCCCGCATAACTTTCACATCCCGGGATATACTAACTGCGTAAACTGTACAAACACAGTTTGAAAATATAAGGAGGACATTATGAAGACATCAAAAAAATGGCTTGTACTCACTCTTGCCTTTACCATGCTTTGTCTGCTTACTGCATGTGGAAATGACAACAAAGCAAATGGTAACGTAAATGGTGCCACTGCCGGTACGAATAACACCGGTAATAACAAGGAACAGAATGGCACGACAGATACAGACAGCACTCCAACCAATAGTCCAACAGGCGCAGGCACAAACAACACCACAGACAATGACAATTCTCTGATGGATGGTGCCGGAGACCTGGTGGATGACACCGGCAACGCGGTAGGTGATGCCATTGATGACATAGGCAATACCGTAGGTGACGTGATCGACGATGCCGGAAATGCGGTAGGTGGTGCGGTAGACAATATCACAGATGGCGTTTCTGACATCACAGGTGACATTGTCGGCAATGGAGATGGAACCGGCACCAATACGGCTACAGGCACCGGAAAGGGTCCTGCAACAGGTGCAGCCGGTAACACAACCGGTAATGCCGGAAGATAATGCATGCTTATTTTCCAGAAAATCAATGCCGGAAAGGGCATCGCGAACAGGCGATGCCCTTTTATTTATCTCTATTTTTCTATATTGGCCTTTTTACTTTTCTACAATAATACCATCCCGGTAAGCCTGTAACAAAAGCTCGAGCTGCTTGATCTGATCCTTTAACTCGCGTCCGATGTCGGTATCGGATACCCTGATACGGACCGGAGCCACCTCAATCACCGTAGAATCGGAGAAAATATCGGATTCATGTAACACCGCTGCTTCCATGGATTCAAATGGTTCATGTGCAACCAGACGCATACCGTGCGAGTTGGCAACCAGCGTATAACCTGCAATTCCGGTCTTGCTCTGATAAGCTTTGGAAAAGCCGCCATCGATAATCAACAGCTTACCATCACATTTGATCGGAGACTCCCCCTTCTTTAATTCTACCGGAACATGCCCGTTAACAATATGGGACTTCCTGGTGTCCAGTTCAAATTCATCCAGGATTTTATTTAAAATATCCTCGTGGTCAAGTAAAGAATAATAGGCATTCTTGGTTTCCTTATGGGTTTCCTTATCCTCAATAAAGTAACGCTCAAAGGTCGTCATCTTATCTTTACCGAAAACAGGAGAATTCGGTCCCGCCCAGATATACCAGATGTAATCCTGTGCCTTGCGCATCTCTGCCGGATCATTCTTCGCATAGTAGCCTTTCCGGGCATAATTATCGAGAATATCATATAACTGCTTTCCCTGATAATCCTTTCCATCCACATCCACACTTAAGAAATTCCCCTCGCCATCCATCGGCATACAGCCATGGTATAGCAGATTGGAATTGTATACCTTATAAAGACCACCGTTGGAATACAGGAAGCGTACATGCTTCTGGAGCTTTTCACATTTGAGGAAGGCCTGACGGATCCGTTCCATCACCTGCTCCTCATCCGGAGTAAGTGCATAGGGATTCTTGGGATCAATAGTCGGAAAATCGGTATCGTTCATCGGATATTCCTTACCATATGCCATAACCGTCTTCTTCTCATAATCAATTTTATCGAGCAGCAGCCGGTCATCCATCAGGAATTCCGGATGCTTCATAATGACCTGTCCCTCCAGCTTGAACTGCATAATGGCAATTGCCTTATGAATCTTCATATCAAGGCTTAAGTCCTTGGTATTATAATCGGTATTATATTTAATGGAAAAGGTTTCGCAGTTGGTATTCGAATAGGTATCAAGTGCAAAGGTTGCAAGTGGAATCAGATTAATTCCGTAACCGTCCTCCAGCGTATCCAGACTTCCGTAACGGGCTGCAATGCGGATTACCGTCGCAATACATGCAAGCTGTCCGCAGGCGGCTCCCATCCACAGAATATCATGGTTTCCCCACTGGATATCCACTGAATGATAATTTATCAGAGTATCCAGAATAATATGGGGACCCGGTCCACGGTCAAAGATATCACCGACAATATGTAGATGGTCAATCACCAGTCGCTGGATCAGATTACTCAGTGCAATGATAAAATCCTGCGCTCTGCCGATCCGGATAATGGTATGGATAATTTCGTTGTAGTAGCCTTCCTTGTCCGAAATATCTGCTTTTTCGGTAATCAGCTCTTCGATAATATAAGCGAAATCCTTCGGGAGTGCCTTCCGTACCTTAGAACGGGTATACTTCGATGCCACCTTCTTTGTAATCTGTACCAGACGGTGCAGCGTGATCTTATACCAGTCCTCAATGTTATCCTCTTCACTGATTACAATATCCAGCTTTTCTACCGGATAATAAATCAGCGTTGCCAGTGACTTCTTATCCTTGTTGCTAAGTGTATTCTCGAACACCTCATCTATCGTACGGCGGACTGCACCGGAACCATTCTTTAATACATGGGCGAACTGCTCATATTCTCCATGAATATCCGTCAGAAAATGCTCCGTTCCTTTCGGCAGATTAAGAATCGCCTGAAGATTAATAATCTCTGTGGAAGCCGCTGCAATATTGGGATACTGCCGCGCCAGACTCTTCAGATATTTCAGTTCCATGCTCTCCTGCTGGCTCATATTTTCCTTACCCTCTCCCTCTCACATTTGTAAAATCAGTGTAACCGTTCGGTTCAACACTTTTATTATGCCTCGTCAATAACCTGGCTCATCTGGTAGTGTCCGGGGCCTTTACCCTTCAGGAATTTTGCTGCCTGAATGGCTCCTTTCCCGAATACGGCCTTGGAATACGCGGTATGGGAAAATGTAATGACTTCATCCGTACCCGCAAAAATAACATCATGGTCACCGACAATTGTACCGCCACGAACCGAGGAAATTCCAATTTCCTTCTTCGGGCGCTGCTGCCTGCGGGTACTTCTGTCAAACACATATTCATATTGATTGTCTAATTCTTCATTAATGGAATCAGCAAGTGCAAGGGCTGTGCCGCTCGGTGCATCCAGCTTTAGGTTATGATGCTTTTCAACAATCTCAATATCGAATCCGGCCGGTGCTAAAATTCCCGTTGCTTCCTTCAGAAGCTTAAGCAGCATATTGATTCCGAGAGACATATTTGCAGAACGTAAGATCGCTACCTTTTTAGAGGCTTCTCTCACATAATTAAGCTCTTCTTCGGAAAGTCCGGTTGTACATACCACACAGGGAATCTGTCTCTCCACACAATATTCCATCAGTCCTTTAATCGCCGCTGGATTACAGAAATCAATAATAACATCTGCCTGGACATCACAATCACTGATATGCTTATATACCGGGAACGGATTTCTGCCCTGGTCGTAGACATCGACACCTGCAACAAGCTTTACTTCCTCATCCTGTGCAATCAATCCTGCAATCATCTGTCCCATTTTACCATTGCATCCATGCATGATTACTCTTGTCATCGCACTGTTCCTCCTGTTCGTTTATATCATTTTTCCGTAACTGTTCATAACCCCATTCGTAAAACCGCTGTTTCACAGCGTAGTTTACCTCATGTGGTTACTTCACCATATAAATCATGTCAAATGTCCTTACGAATGCATGCATTTGACGCCCATATTGCCATATTTGCATAGCTCTGAATAGTTACAGGATTCCATATTTCTTCATTTCTGCTTCGAGCTTCTTTGCATTCTCGGGCTCCATCTCGGTTAAAGGAGCCTTCGGAACTCCAACCTGCCTGCCCTGTAAATTAAGAGCCATCTTGACCGGGATCGGATTTACTTCACAGAACAGAGCCTTGCAGAGCGGAATCGCACGTAACTGCTCTGCACAGCTTCCCTTTACATCTCCGTCAAAGAATTTCTGGCAGATCTCATGGGTCTGTCTGGGTGCCACGTTGGATAACACGGAAATTACACCGATTCCGCCTAAGGAAAGAATCGGCACGATCTGATCGTCATTACCGGAGTACAGATCAACCTTGCCATCTGCCATGGACATCAGCTTTGCAATCTGTGAGATATCTCCGCTGGCTTCCTTGATACCTACGATATTCTCAACCTCTGTACACAGTCTGACTGCGGTTTCCGGCTGAATGTTGCATCCGGTACGGCTCGGTACATTGTAAAGAATACAGGGAACTTTAATCGAATCGGCAATTGCCTTAAAATGCTGGAACAAGCCGAACTGGGTTGCCTTATTATAATAAGGTGTAACCAAAAGAACACCGTCTACTCCGTATTTCTCTGCTTCGGCAGAAAGATAGATCGCCGTCTCCGTGCAGTTTGAACCGGTTCCTGCAATAACAGGAATTCTGCCCGCCACCTTCTCTACACAGTACTTAATCACCTCAAGGTGTTCCTCATGTGTTAAGGTTGAAGATTCTCCCGTGGTTCCGCAGACCACAATTGCATCGGTTCCACCGGCAATCTGATCCTCAATTAATTCTCCAAACTTCTCAAAATTTACGGTTTTGTCCTCATGGAACGGTGTAACGATTGCAACGGCTGCTCCTTTAAAAATTGCCATAATAAGTCCTCCTTATTTTTTCAAAAAAAAATCAGTACACTTCTGCGCACCGATTTATTAAATGACTTCTCAAGTATGAATCGGATAGCGCCCCATCAAATAACTGATGACAGTCACACAGCTCTTAACTGTGTGCCCAAGAGCCTCTCTGCAGTATGAAAAAACTCTTTCGGCGTTCCTCCCTTTCATTTTCCTTCACTTGCGACTGCCACATCCAAAAAATTACTCATAATTCACGCAACCTCTACCTCATCTATTAAGTTACAAAAATATCATAGCACCACGGCGATTTCCTGTCAACACTACCAGCGTTTAAACTTATGTGTCTCAATTCTGGATACATCATCAGCCAGCATGCACACCTCATCATTCATGGTAATACCGGTCAGAATAATCCGGGTATCCTCCATTTTCTGGGAAAGAATTTCCTCCAGATCTCCTACGGTGATGATCCGGTTATCAATCAGTCCCAATACTTCATCGAGAATCAACAGATCACATTCTCCTGTGGAGAGTACCTTTTTGGCATAATTTAATCCATTCTTGATATTCAGGATCTCCTCATGCTTCTTATCCTCCGGAAGTTCTTCAAAGTTCACGTCCGACTTTTCAAACCGGAAAATCTTGATTTCCGGCTCCAGACGGTGAATAAATTCGGTGTCCTTAAGTCCCTTACCCTTAAGGAACTGGATAATCACCACGCTTCCACCTGCAGCGGCGGTAAGAACCGCCTCACCAAGCGCTGCCGGAGACTTTCCATGTCCATCTCCACTATAGATACAAATTGCTCCCTGTTTCATTCTCCACCTCATATATGATCGTTACTATTCAGAACCGCATTCGACGTCCATATTGCCATAATTTTCATAGCTCTGAATAGTTGCAAATTAGTTGTTCCTGTTAAATCCGGCACGCTTACGAAGGGTCGGATCCAGAATCTTCTTACGGATACGCAGGGACACCGGAGTGATCTCCAGAAGCTCGTCCGTATCAATAAATTCCAGTGCCTGCTCAAGGCTCAGTACCTTAGGCGGTGTAAGCCGCAGTGCTTCATCGGAACCTGATGCACGGGTATTGGTAAGCTGCTTCTTCTTGCAGACATTGATTTCCACATCCTCCGGCTTGCCGTTCTGTCCGATAATCATACCGGCATATACCTTTTCACCGGCACCAATAAACAGTGTTCCACGTTCCTGTGCATTGTATAAGCCGTAGGTAATGGATTCTCCGGATTCAAATGCTATGAGAGAGCCCTGCTTACGATACTGGATATCTCCCTTATACGGTGCATATTCATCAAAAATCGTATTAATAATACCATTTCCTTTGGTATCGGTCATAAATTCGCCACGATATCCGATCAGTCCTCGTGCCGGAATGGAGAACTCCAGTCTCGTATAGCCTCCGGTAATCGGGGTCATGTTCTGCAGCTCGCCTTTCCGCTGTCCAAGCTTTTCAATAACCGTTCCGGTAAATTCATCCGGCACATCAATATAGGCAATTTCCATAGGCTCTGTCTTACGTCCCTTGGAATCCTCATGGTACAGCACCTCTGCCTTACTTACCGCAAATTCATAACCTTCACGACGCATATTCTCAATTAATACGGACAGATGAAGCTCTCCGCGCCCGGATACCTTGAAGCATTCGGTGGACTCGGTTTCCTCTACACGGAGTGAAACATCTGTATTTAATTCCTTAAACAGACGGTCTCTTAAATGTCTGGAAGTAACAAACTTTCCTTCCTGTCCGGCAAGCGGAGAATCATTTACCATGAACTGCATGGCAATGGTCGGCTCTGAAATCTTCTGGAACGGGATTGCCTGCGGGTTATCGGGAGAACAGATCGTATCCCCGATATGGATATCTGCAATACCGGATACTGCTACGATCGCACCGATGGTCGCTTCCTTCACATTGACCTTGCGTAAGCCATCGTACTCATAAAGAGCACTGACCTTCACCTTCTGCATCTTCTCCGGGTCATTGGCATTCACAATGACAGCCTCCTGGTTGATCTTAATGACACCATTATCCACCTTGCCGACACCGATTCTGCCTACATATTCATTATAGTCAATGGTACTGATTAATACCTGTGTTCCTGCCTCCGGATCTCCTTCAGGTGCGGGAATGTAATTTAAGATTGCCTCAAATAATGGCATCATATTGGGCTCGATATGCTCCGGGTCAAGTCCGGAAACACCGCTCTTTGCAGAAGCAAAAATAAACGGACAGTCAAGCTGCTCATCGGTTGCATCCAGATCCATAAACAGCTCTAACACTTCATCCACAACCTCATTGCATCTTGCCTCCGGACGGTCAATCTTATTCACGCATACAATAACGGGAAGCTTTAATGCCAGTGCCTTTTTCAGAACGAACTTGGTCTGCGGCATAACGCCTTCAAAAGCATCCACTACGAGGATGGCACCGTTTACCATCTTTAAGACACGCTCTACTTCTCCACCGAAATCGGCATGTCCCGGGGTATCAATAATATTAATCTTTGTGTTCTTATAGGTAACAGCAGTGTTCTTGGAAAGGATCGTAATACCACGTTCACGTTCGATATCATTCGAATCCATGACACGTTCTGCGATCTCCTGGTTTTCACGGAACACACCACTTTGCTTTAATAATTCATCTACTAATGTTGTTTTACCATGGTCAACATGGGCAATAATTGCGATATTACGGACATCTTCTCTCTTCTGCTTCATAACCTGTATCCTTTCATCTAAAGCCATTTCGTAACAGCTTCATTACACCTTTTCCTTCTTAAACCGTAACAGTATATCACTATATATCGGTGATTGCAAGCGTATTATCGTGTACTTGTCGAATTCTGCGGTGCTTCAACGTTCTAAACGGAAAAAGTATGCATAAAATTTTATTGCATGTAGGAAAAAGCAAAATGAAGAGACAAATGGAGGTAACAAAACATGACAGACAAAGTAATTGAGAACAATCAGGTAATCATTATGGGGGAAATCATCAGTGATTTTCAGTTCAGCCACGAGATATTCGGGGAAGGCTTTTATATGGTAGATGTAAATGTGCCGCGCCTTAGTGATTCCTGCGATGTGATTCCTTTAATGGTTTCAGAAAGACTGATTGATGTAAATGAAGATTATCGTGGACAGGGAATCATGGTTCAGGGTCAGTTCCGCTCCTATAACCGGCACGAAAATGTATCCGGGCAGGGACTGATGATGCGTAAGAATAAACTTGTTCTGTCCGTATTTGCCAGGGAACTGGAATTCGTGGATGAAATGCCTGAAAGCTCGAAAACCAACCAGATTTATTTAGACGGCTATATCTGCAAGGATCCGATTTACCGTAAAACACCTTTGGGCCGTGAGATTGCAGACCTTCTCCTTGCTGTGAACCGTCCTTATGGAAAAAGTGACTATATCCCCTGCATCTGCTGGGGAAGAAATGCACGCTTTGCCAATACCTTCAAGGTTGGCACCCGATGCGAATTATGGGGCCGGATCCAAAGTCGTGAATATATGAAAAAGATCTCGGAAGAGGAATCCGAAAAGCGCATTGCCTATGAGGTTTCCGTAAGTAAACTTGAACTGATGGAGGATTCCTCCATATCATAAATGGAACTGTTCAGCGGCCGGTCCTTGGGGAAATCCCAAAGAACCGGCCGCTTGGCTTGTTTTGCTCTATTGTAACTATTCAGAACCACATTCGCAAAATCGCTGCTATGCAGCTTTCTTTTGCTCATGTGGTTACTTCGCCATATAAATTATGCCAAATGTCCTTACGAATGCGAGCATTCGACGTCCATATTGTCATAATTTGCATGGCTCTGAATAGTTACCATTTTATTTATATATGCATAACCGCTGTTGCGATACTGAAATAAATCAGCAGGGACAGGGCATCTACAATCGTTGTAATAAAAGGACTCGCCATAACGGCCGGATCAAAGCCGATCTTCTTGGCAAGCATCGGCAGAAGACATCCGATCACCTTTGCAATAAATACGGCTGCAATCAACGTCAGGCAGACAACTGCTGCCACTGCAATCGTCACATGATCAAGCAGCAAAAGCTTTACAAAGTTTGCTGCAGCCAGTGTAAGTCCGCACAGAACCGCTACCCTCGCTTCCTTCCACAATACCCGGAATGCATCCTTAAATTCAATCTCATTTAAGGAAAGTCCACGAATAATCGTAACGCTTGCCTGTCCTCCGGCATTTCCACCGGTATCCATAAGCATCGGAATATATGCGGTCAGCACCACGCAGGCACTTAATGCATCCTCAAAGGAAGTAATGATGCTTCCGGTAAAGGTCGCGGAAATCATCAGAAGCAATAACCACGGAATTCTCTTCTTCCAGGTTTCAAAGACCGTAGTCTTCATATATGGCTTGTCAGTCGGCACAATAGCTGCCATCTTTTCAATATCCTCGGTAGCCTCTTCCTGCAGGATATCCACGATATCATCGACGGTAATAATACCAACCAGCCGTTCTTCATTATCCACAACCGGCATTGCCGTAAAGTCATATTTCTGGAACTGTCTGGCAACCTCTTCCTGATCCATCATGGTATTGATGAAGATCACATCCTCATGCATGATCTCACCGATCACGGCATCGGACGGACTGATCAGGAGATAACGCAGTGCCACCGTACCGATCAGCTTTCTCTTGGCATCTAATACATAACAGATATTAATCGTCTCACTGTCCATGCCCACCTTACGAATCCGCTCGATTGCATCCTCTACGGTCATGGTTTCCTTCAGATCCACATACTCCACAGTCATGATACTTCCTGCAGAGTCTTCCGGATAACGAAGCAGATGATTAATATCTCTCCGGATATCCGGGTTTGCATTTGCAAGTATCTTCTTAACAATATTCGCAGGCATTTCCTCTAAAAGGTCTGTTGCATCATCGGCCATCAGGTTATTGATAATGCCGGCCGCATCCTTCTCAGACATGCTGGTAATCAGTTCATGCTGATGATCCACCTCTAAATAGGAAAATACATCTGCTGCCATTGTTTTAGGCAGAATACGGAAAATCTTTAACAGATCTTCCTCCGGAAGCTCCTCCAAAATCACGGCAATATCGGCGGTATTCTTATCCGACAGCATCTGACGGAGCTTGGTGTACTGCTTCTTCTCAAGCAGTTCTTTAACGAGTTCCAAATCCTTGTTCTCTTCCATTGCAATCTCCTTTATATGTGATTTTTATGCTCCACCCATGGGGAGGAAGATCTGTATTGCTGCTTAATATCTGACTCTTCATAAAAACCACCACCTTTCGAAACTGCGTATGGCAGATCACAAGCTCTGTCACCAATTTTAACTTTAATTCACACGATAAACATTTGTCAACCAGAAATATCTGTATAATACCCTTCAGAGATCTGTTCGATCTGAATGCGTCCTGCGGTTGCCTCCGTCAGCTTCCTGCGGATCTCTTCCGCACGCTCCTTTGGAATCTGAAGATCAAACTCCACATTCTGTGTATAACGCGATTCCCCGATCGTAATCTGTTCATTGGCAAGCAGATACTGGATCTTTCCAACATCCGTATAGGCAAGCTTTAAGGTAAAGCATACCCCATAGATCATGGTGCGGATTCCGGCATCTGCAAGGCCTTCCTTTACCGCCTGGGTATAGGCACGCACGAGCCCTCCGGTTCCTAACAGTGTCCCGCCAAAATATCTCGTCACAATCACAACCACATTCGTAATACCTTCGGAAAGAAGAACCTCTAACATCGGCTTGCCTGCCGTGCCGCCCGGCTCTCCATCGTCACTGCATCTTTTCAGTTCCCTGTTTCTTCCTATAATATATGCCGTACAATTATGACGGGCATCATAATATTTCTTACGGGTCTGCTCGATGAGTCCCATTGCCTCCTCCTCCGACTGTGCCGGATAGACATGTGCAATGAACCGGGACTTCTTTTCTTCATATTCTCCGCATCCCGGCGTATCCACTACCCGGTATGGTAAAAATTCCTGCTCTTTTGGTGCCAATTGCATGATCCTTTCTTCCTTTGCCTTGCTCTGAATAGTTTATCATATGTATTTTGAAAAAGGAATAAAACCTGTGTAAAATGTGAATAATTGTTATGTTTCTATGAATTCTTAATGAAATAACTTTATTTCAGTACCACAATTTGATATACTACTTGTATTGTCTAAAAACACTTTGCTTTTATTTTGGAGGTTTATTCAATGAATTATACGAAAAAAGGGATTCATGAAAAGCAGAAATCCCTGCATGCCACCTCCACCCGTCTGTTAAAGAAGGGGCTGTTGGCAGTCTTAAATTTATTTCTGATTGCGGTACTGGCCTGCGGCATTATTGGTGCCAGCCTCGGAATCGGCATTTTCAAGGGAGTCATCGATACCGCTCCCAGTATTGAGAACGTCAAGGTAACACCTACCGGCTTCTCCACCTTCGTTTATGATCTCGAAGGAAACCAGATTGCGAAGCTGATCTCCCAGAATTCCAACCGTATTCCGGTCACCTGGGATATGATACCGGAAAATCTGGCACACGCTTTCGTTGCAATCGAGGATGAACGTTTTTATGAGCATAACGGAATCGATATCAAGGGTATCATCCGTGCTGCCTACGTTGGTATATCCAACGGCTTCCACTTTACGGAAGGTGCAAGTACCATTACCCAGCAGTTACTTAAAAATAACGTTTTTACTGACTGGACAAAAGAAGAAGGGCTCGCAGACAGTATGAAGCGTAAGATCCAGGAGCAGTATCTTGCGATTGAGCTGACCAAGACCATGTCCAAGGATGAGGTTTTGTTAAACTACATGAACACCATCAACCTTGGTCAGAATACCTTAGGTGTACAGGCTGCTTCACTTCGTTACTTTAACAAACCGGTAAATAGTCTGACCCTGTCCGAATGTGCGGTAATTGCAGGTATTACCCAGAATCCGTCCCGTTTTAATCCGATTTCCCATCCGGATGAAAACGCCAAGCGCCGGGAGAAAGTGCTGAACAACATGAAGGATCAGGGCTATATCACTCAGGCAGAGTACGATGAAGCCATTGCCGATGATGTTTACTCCCGTATCCAGATCGTCAACGATGAAGTAGATGAGACTCTTGTCAATACATACTTCGTGGATGCGCTGACTGATGATGTCATGAACGATCTGCTTGCGGCCGGTTACAACGAGACTCAGGCATTTACCCTGTTATACAGTGGCGGACTGAAAATTTACTCAACACAGGATCCGGACATCCAGTCCATTTGTGACGAGGTTTTCTCCAATGAAGAAAACTATCCGGAAAACACCAGATGGCAGTTAAGCTATGCCCTCACCATCAAGCGTTCCAACGGAGACTTTGAAAACTTCAGCACGGAAAAGCTGCAGGCATTTTATAAGGAACAGAATGCTTCCTACAATCTGATTTATGATTCGCAGGAAGCTGCCAATGAGGATATTGAATATTATAAACAATTTGTTTTAGGCTCAGACGGTGAGGTTTATGACGAAAAGATCACTTTAACTCCCCAGCCGCAGGTATCCATTACGATCGAGGATCAGCATACCGGCTGCATTGTAGCCATGGTTGGCGGCCGCGGTGCAAAGGAAGGAAGTAAAACCTTAAACCGCGCCACTGATACCACCCGTCAGCCGGGATCCACGTTTAAAATTGTTGCCGTTTATGCACCGGCCTTAGACAGTGCAGGATTAACCCTTGCTACCATGGTCAATGACGCACCGTTCAATTATGCGAATGGACGTCCGGTCAGCAACTGGTGGGGAAGCGAATACCGTGGGTTGAATTCCATCCGTCAGGCAATCATTGATTCCATGAATGTCATTGCAGTAAAAACCTTCACGGCGATTACTCCCCAGCTTGGTTATGATTATCTGAAAAACTTTGGTTTCACAACCGTTGTGGACCGTGAAGAAATCACCTATGGCGGTAACACTTATGTTTATTCCGATATCCAGCAGTCCACTGCCCTTGGCGGTCTGACGCACGGCGTCACAAATGAAGAGCTGAATGCTGCCTACGCATGTATTGCAAACGGCGGTACTTATATTAAACCCAAGCTTTATACCAAGGTAGTCGATCATGACGGAAATGTGATTCTCGATAACACCGAACCGGAAACCAAGCAGGTCATCAAAGAAACAACCGCATGGCTTCTCACAGATGCCATGCAGGATGTCGTTACCCAGGGTACCGGTGCCTCCGTCAACTTTGGTGGTATGGCAATCGCCGGCAAAACCGGAACCACTTCCGATTACAATGATGTATGGTTCTCCGGCTACACCCCGTATTACACGGCAACGACCTGGACCGGTTATGATAATAATACCAAGCTCCGCAAGGGTGAGGAACGAAATCTTGCCAAGAAGCTATGGCGTGCAACCATGGCCAAAATCCACGAAGAACTGCCATCCCAGTCCTTTACGATGCCAAGCGGTATTGTCCAGGCAACGGTATGTGCCCGATCCGGCAAGCTTCCGATTGCAGGCTTATGTGATGGCACATTAAAAACCGAATACTTTGCTGAAGGAAATGTGCCGACCGAAAGCTGTAATGTGCACTATCAGGGACCGATCTGTCAGTACACCAATCTTCCTGCCAGCGAACAGTGTCCTTTCAAGGTAGAAGGCGTATTGGAGGTCACTCCTGCAGATGATCCCCTGATGAGTGGGGACAGCACTCTTCCGGAGCAGCAGGAGCCCCAGACACAGGAAATCGTAAATGAAGACGGTTCCATTACTACAGTGACCATACCAGGCACTGCCGGAACCTGTCCTCACAATGCGGAATTCTTCGCTAATCCGGATGCCGAGGCAATTATTGCACAGCAGCGGAACGAAATCATAGCCGCGCAGCAGAATGCAGCGCTGGCTGCACAGGCTGAAGCCGCTGCCAATGCCGCAGAAGGCGGGGGAGAACAGCCTCCTGCAGAACAGCCGGCAGGTTAAATAAAAACCGGATTGTCTTTTAGCGGAAATCAGAATAAAAAAAAGAAATACAAAGGCTCCTATCGGATAACCTGTAAAATCAGGTATCAGATAGGAGCCTTATTTGGAATCTTATATGATCTTCAACTTCTTCATCATTATGATGCATAATCCATTATGTAATGACAGGTATTACTCAGGAAATGACAAGTCTATGATCTTTCTTCTATTTTTGAAGTAATATACAGGATATTCCCCAACACTGTTCCAAACAGATGAGTTCTCACAAAGTCTCTGTATTCCTTTACGGAAATATAATACATCCGTCCCCAGGAAGAGATCCGGTAATAAATTTCCCCCTGATGACTTACAAGACCTGTAATCGTCACATAATGGGCACGGGTGGCATCGACCTGCTTCAGCTGCCCGCTGCTTTCCATATAAAGCGGCAGCCTGTCTTCCCTCTGCCAGGGCAGCAAAACACGCGGAATACACAAAATGACCGGCAGATCTTTTTGCAGCATTTGCTCAATGCGCCTTTCCCTGACGTTCTCGAAAAGTCCCCATCTGGCACGATACGGCATGCGTCTTTTCCACATGAACGCATTAAAACGGATTGCCATAAGTATCCCGGACATTCCATTTTGCGTAGGAAACCACTTAAGCTTCCGGCACAGCTTGTTAAAGTAAGTCCGATAGGCTTCCTTTTCCTCAAATACAGTATGATAAGTAATCCCGTCAAGCTGATAGGGTCTTATCTCCTTCTCCATCAGATACAGCAATAAATCTCCTAATGCAACCATTCCACAGCCGCCTCTATATTTCCTCTGGCTGCACTTATCCTGTAACGGCTTAAAAAAGAGCTGGCTGCCACCATAGGTCACCTGCCTGCCGTCCTGTACCTGTATATAAGCGTTCCTGCGAATGCACAGAATCTCCTGCATCAATCTCCTCTTCCCCCTGTCCGATTTCTTTAAAATTTTCTTTAAAATTCCCTTTAAAATTTTTCTTCAAAACTTCTTCAAAACTTTTCGAAAAATCCATTGACAAAGTAATGATCTATATGATACTATACTAAACGGTGATTACACCAATGCTGATGTGGCTCAGTCGGTAGAGCGTCGCCTTGGTAAGGCGGAGGTCACGGGTTCGATTCCCGTCATCAGCTTTTTTTATTTCAACCGGTAAGTATGCGGAATACGCATATTTACCGGTTTTCTTTACTTCCGTGTTTATCTGCTTTGCAGTCCTTTGGTTTTCCTGCAGTTCATCAGATCATAAATGCAGGGAACCACAAGCAGGGTCAGCAGAGTTCCGTAAAGCAGACCGCCTACCGTAACAATCGCCATCGGCTTGCCCATCGCTGCTCCCATATCTGTACCGAATACCATCGGCAGCAGTCCAAGAATGGTCGTTAACGCCGTCATCAATACCGGACGAAGTCTTGTCCTGCCTGCCTGTAAAATCGCCTCATGCTTTTCCATTCCCTGTGCAATCAGCTGGTTCATATAATCTACAATCACAATACCGTTATTTACGATAATACCTGCCAGCATGACAAAACCGATGACCGCAACGACACTGACCTCACAGTTTCCAAGGAACAGTCCCAGGAAGCCGCCCGTAAATGCCAACGGAATCGTAAACATAATGATAAACGGAGATTTCAGGGACTGGAACTGGGCAACCATAATCAGATACATGAAAATAACCGCCAGAAGCAGCATCAGCATCAGCTGCTGCATGGCATCCACAATCATCTCATTTTCCCCCTCCATCACAAGAGAATAGCCCTCCGGCACTTCATAATCTGCAAGGTTCTGTTCCAGCTTCCGAGATACCAGACCCACGTTATATCCGTCTGCAATGGAAGCAGATACTGCAATATAGCGGTTCTGTTCTGTTCTGCTTACTGATTTTGGAGAAATAGTATTCTCAAACGCTGCAATATCCTTAAGTGGAATTTCCACCTTCTTATTGTCTTTATCTGTCTTTTCAATAATAAGATCCTGTACCAGCTTCCGGGTAAGTTCCATGTCATTGGCGTTCTTTACATAGACTTCATATTCCTTCACCGTTGTTTCAAAGGTTGTCGCACTGGATGCATCCTTTAGCTTTGCTGCAATCTGCTGATAAACTTCAGCTACCGTGAGTCCATGATTCATTGCCTTATCGCGGTCGATGAGTATCCGCATCTCGCCGGTTGCCTCCTCCAGACCATCAGAAACCTTCGCTGTTCCTTCCGTAGCCTCCACAATAGCAGCTACTTCTTTGGCAATCTGCTGAAGAGTATCCAGATCGCGCCCCCGCACCTGAATCGAAATACCATCTCCGCCCAACGCACTCATATCCATCATGGAGGTTTCAATACTCAATTCTGCTCCTGTCTCTTCACAGAGCTGTGCAGTCTGTTCCTCAATTGCATTGGAAAGCTCTTTGTTGTTTAATTTGGGCTTTTCTACTGTGGTCAGATAGATGCTCGTCTCATGCGTTGAACTGTCTGCGGATCCTCCCATCAACGAACCCATGGAAGAGGTGCTTGCCATGGCTCCCACATCCTCAACATCCTCCATATTTCTTAAGATCTCCACTACACGATCCGTTACCTCTGCGGTTTCGCTTAACGGCGTGGTATCCGGAAGCTCTAAGGTAATGGTCATCTGTGTGCTTTCCATGGTTGGCATAAACGCGGTTCCTTTGGAAAGCGAAGCCAGGGCACTTCCTACGAGCAGCACCAGAACTCCGATAAAGATCACTGCTTTATGCTTTAAAGACCAGTCAAGAACCTTTCCATAACCATTCATCAGTCCGTTAAAGAACCGGCTCTCCTTCTGTTCCTTTGTTTTCACCAGAATCTTTGAGGACATTGCCGGAACTACCGTAAGGGCCACGATGAGACTTGCGCCAAGGGAATATCCGATCGTCAGTCCCATATCCACGAACAACTGACGTGTAATTCCTTCTGTAAAGACAATCGGAAGGAAAACACAGACTGTCGTCAGGGTCGATGCTGCAATCGCTCCCGCCACTTCCCTGGTTCCTTCAATCGCTGCTTCCGTTACCGAAGCCCCCTCGCTGCGAAGCCGGTAAATATTCTCAATTACCACGATAGAGTTATCCACAAGCATACCAATCCCAAGCGCCAGTCCGGAAAGAGAAATCACATTAAGGGTTACTCCGCTGAAATACATGCAGACTACCGCTGCCACTATACTGATCGGAATGGAGCATGCAATCACTGCGGTCGGCCGGATGTCTCTAAGGAACAGCAGCAGGATAAGGATCGCAAGTCCTGCTCCGAAAATAATATTGTTAAAGATGGAATCCGTGACCATATCAATGTAGATTCCCTGATCCATAAGGGTAATCAGCATCAGATTTTCGTTCTGCTCTAACAGCTCATCAAACCTGGCAAGGATCTTGTCCGATACTTCTCCGGTCGAATAACCGGTCTGCTTCTGCATGGTTAAAAGAATCCCCGGTTCTCCGTTTACATTCGTATAAATATCTGCAGAGTTGTCTGTCATGAAAACATCGGCAACATCCCCCAGGGTAATCACATCGACGCCATCCATATCCACATTTAAAATCGGCATCGCCTTTAGCTCTTCAACCGTATCCGGTTTATCTCCCACGCGGATCAGGTAAGAAATACCATCCTCAGTAACGTAGCCGGCAGGCATTGAGAAATTCTGCGCAGCCAGAAGCTGTTCCACGGTATCTACCGTAAGAATGCCATTCATATCTGCCTGGTCGTACGCATCCTCCCTCGCTTCCTCGATCTGCTCTTCGCCGTCCAGAATCTGCTGCAATGCATCCGCAAGCTGTTCTGCATTGTCATTAATCTGGTCATATCCCTCCTTAATCTGATCCGCTCCGGCATCTAACTGCTCCTGCCCGGATTTTATCTGTTCTTCCCCGGCTTCAAGCTGCTTCTGTGCAGAGTCCAGCCCGGACTCCGCAGAAGCTATCTGCATTTCTCCTAAGCTGATTGTGGTCTGTGCATTGGCAAACTCAATTGCTGCCTGCAGGTTTCCCTGATACAATTCTGTTAACGCGCTGTCCAGCTTACTGATATTTCCTTCAATTTCAGAAAGTGCGGACTTATACTGGTCGATCGGTGCTGCAGCCATGGCCTTCTGGGACTCAAGATCGGCAATGGTACTTTCCAGATCGGACTTTTTAGTTTGTAGTTCACTTACATCATTTACTCTTGCTTTTATCAAAATTCCGCTTTCAATTGCAGACAATGTTCCTTTTATTTGTTCCACAGAATCAGTTTCGTTTACTTCATATCCGGCAGATTCATACCATGCTTTAACGGCTGCCTGGGTACTTTCATCCAGATTCACATATGTTTTGGAAGCATCAATCCCGTTTAATCCGGCAAGTGTTCCCTCAATCCCATTCACCGCCATAATTGTCTGTTCAAGCATCTGCACTCCGGCCTTGGCCTGCTCGATACCGCTGTCCAGTCCCTTCACTGTCGCTTCTGCAGTCTGAATTTCAAGCTGTAAATGTGTCTTTGCCGCCTCGGCATCCGCCTTTGCGGTAAGAAGCTTTGTTTCTGCCTCGGCAAGCTGTTTCGTGGTCGCATCCTTTTTACTGTTTAATTCAGTTTTTCCGCTTTCCAGCTGGCTCTTTTTATCTGCCAGCTCGTTCCGTCCGTCAGCAAGCTCTTTTTTTGAATTTTCAAGCTCTGCTTTGGAATCATTCAACTCCTGCTGCTTTTGGGCAAGCTCTGCTTCGGAATCGGCAAGATCCCTCTTCGCATTTTCCAGTTCTGCCTGTCCGTCATAAATATCCTGCTTGTTTTCCTGCAATTCTGCCATGTTTTCATCAATTTCTTTATCAATAGAGCCAAACACCTGCTCATTGACTGCATCAATCTTTTCCTGACGGATAATAACATTCACGCTCTCTTCCAAAAGTCCCATACCACTTACAGAAGCCACGCCCTCGATACTCTCCAGTTCCGGCACAATGGTATCATTTGTCAGATCCGTAATTTCTGCTGCAGACATGTCCTTTCCACCGACTGCCGCAATCATAACCGGCAGCATATCAGGATTTATTTTCATAATAATCGGATTCCCGACAGAATCGTCCCAGTAACTCCTGATCTGATCCAGATTTTCACGAATTTCAAGCGAAACGGCATTCATATCTGCCGACTGGGCAAACTGCAGAATTACCATGGAATAATTTTCATTTGAAACAGAACTGATTTCTTCAATATTACTTACGGTAGCCATGGAAGATTCCACCGGCTTCGTTACGACCATTTCTACGGTTTCCGGACTTGCCCCCGGATAAGTTGTCATGACCAGTACATAAGGAAAACTGATATTCGGCAGCAGATCCGAGGTCATTTTGGTAAATGACACAATACCCAAAACAATTACAAGCACTACTGCCACCAGAACGGTATACGGTTTTCTGACACTGAATTTTCCAAACATTCTCTCTCCGCCTTTCTCCATGCCCTCAGTAATAAGTGCTTCGGATTGTACTGAATGATTACCTGCTTTCCTATAAAACTGTTACGCAAAATGGGATATATATTTTGAAACTACAGATATTTCCAATTATGTCACTATAAAAAGAGTATATTGCGTCCAAAAATCTTCGTCAATACACCCCTCTTAAAGTTTATAAAAATTTAATTGTTTCCCTTCAATTCCCTGCGGATTTTGGCTTTCACGCGCTGCAGGGCATTGTCTGTTGATTTATCATCCCTGCCCAGAACCTTCGCAATCTGCCCATAAGACATTCCGGTAAGATACAGATCGAGCACCTGCTTTTCAAAAGGACTTAATTCCCTCTCAATCATCTGCTCAATGCGTTCCACATTTTCACGGTCAATCAGCAGCTCCTCCGGGTTCTTCTCTAATGGGGAAATCAGACTGTTAATCAGCTTTACCTCCTCTGAGGACTCTCCTTCCTCCTGCCGGGAATAGTCTGCATAAATGGAAATATAGGAATTAAGCGGTGCATTCTTCAGCCGCCCTGCTGCCTGAATCGCTGTATACATCTGTCTGGACACACACAGATCCGCAAAGGTAAAAAAGCTGGCATCCCTTCCCGTATCATAATCACGGATAGCCTTAAAAAGCCCGATCATTCCTTCCTGTATCAGATCTTCCCGGTCCGCACCCAGAATGTACATCGACTGTGCCTTGCTGCGCACCAGATTCTTATACTTTTCCATAATGTAATCCGTAATGGCATGGTCTCCATCCCGAAGCTGCACGATCAATTCTTCATCGCTGTATTTTGCATACTCATTAACCATAGGAGCCCACCTCCATCGTCATATCCTTTTGGATCTGCGCGTCTGCTGCTTCCTCATTCATTTTCTTCGCTTCCATATCAATAGGATCCCCGTCCTGTGCGGTATCTCTTTCCCGGAATTTCAGAATATCTGTTGGAATCCTGGACTTAAATTCTTCTTCAGCTTCCAGTTCTGTTATATCCCTGGAATCTGTCATATCTTCTGAATCATCTATATTTTCTGCAGCTTCTATGTTTTCCGAATCTACTATATTTTCCGAATCTACTATTTCTTGGGAATCTGCTATATCTTCCAGATTTTCATCCTTCCCTATGTTATCCGGCACTTCCTTATATCCGGTATTTTCTGCACTTTCAGACGTTTCGACACTTTCCATATTCTGAGCTGAATCTGATTCGCTCTCTATGTTCTGATGGAAGATGGCTTCGCTTTTCATGTTCTGACCGGCATCTGATTCACTTTCCATCCCCTGCTCTGAAGCTGCTTCCATTTCCATCCCTTCTGCTTCCCGGAACTCTTCACCATCTTCCACATCCTGTGAATCCTGCAGCCGGATCAGATCGGCTGCAATGTGCTCTGCCAGAATCCGGTAGCCGTCCGGATTGCAATGTACGCCATCCGGCATATAATTCGAAATCACTGCGGCATCGTGGCTGTCCAGTAAATTCGAATCATACAGGTCAATCACATCAAATTCATATTCCCTGGCAAGAGCAATCATACTGTCCACAATGACACGCTGCGACATCAGCTCCGGACGATCCTTACGCAGAATATCATGCAGGACATTGGGAAGCGGTGTGACGAAAACAACCTCCGCATCGGGATAATTCTCCTTTAAGCCCCGCATCAGTTCATCCAGATCCCCAATCAGGGTACGGGGAGAACGCTCTTCAAAATTTCCCACATTTTCCCGGTGCAGACAGAACCCGTCATTCGTTCCTCCCATAACCAGAATAAGGTCTGTATCCTCCGGAATGTCCATGTAACGGTCCACAAAGGCATCCTGCCAGTATCTTCCGATCGAGGATCCTCCGATTCCAAGATTTACCACTTCCTCTGCTCCCAGAATTTCTGCCAGCTTCGTCGGGTAGGAATACTGCTGATAGTCCTCCATGCTTTCAAGGTTTGCCGCCTGTGTGATACTGTCACCCAGACAGGCAATCTTTTTGTCTGAAAAGTCCAGGGTACTTTGTCCAATCACCACCTGGTCTGCTTCATTCCACTCAACTGTTTCCATATAAGAACTTTGTTCCAGTCTGCGTTCCCGCAGCGTCGGGCGTACCAGAATATTACCGGATACCGTAGTTAAAGAAATGCCTCCCCCGGAAACACGATTCCCGGAAACCTGGTTTTCCGAAACGGTATTGTCAGAAACACTGTTCCCGGAAACAGCATTACCGAAGACGCCGTTTTCTGAAATAGCATGATCAGAGACGTCTCCCCCGGAAACTGCATTGCCGGAAATCATATGATCGGAAAAGTCACGGTCCGAACTGTCATTACCGGATGCAAAGGCATGAGCATTTTCAGACACATCTGTAAGCTGATCCTCTGCGGTGAGCATATCTCCCGAGACAGATTCCCCATCTGAAACACTCCCCTCAGACCCATTTCCTGAAGGTGATGCGGTCAGAAACTCCTGCAGCACATCCTCATCCTCATCTTCCAGATCATCCACTGCATATTCATGGAGAAAGGTCTCTACCGCCGCTTCGTCCTGCGAAAGCTCTTCAAGCTGTGTCCGCAGCTGCTCTGCCTGTGCATGACTTTCTGCATACAGCTCTTCACATTCCTTTTCGTATTTTATTCTCTCCAAATAGTTTAATCCTTTATCTGCACCCACTGCAATCAGCAAAATTGCCACCATTGCAATCATGGTTGCCAGGACTCTTGCGGCTGTCTTCATAATACCTTCCTAATCTGCTTTACAGCATCCTGTTCATTACAAATCTAATCACTCATCTGCAGCCGGCGCAGGTTCTTTGCCGGACAATCTCATAAGCCAGAACCCCGGCCGCCACGGAAGCATTCAGGGAATCAATATCGCCATGCATAGGGATAGAAGCTGTCATATCACACTTTTCCTTCACAAGACGGCCTACTCCGGATCCTTCATTTCCAATTACCAGTCCGATCGGTCCTGTCAGGTTTAAGTCATACATCGTTTCTCCGCCCATATCCGCACACACAAACCACAAGCCCTGCTGCTTCAGTTCTTCTATGGTCTGTGCCATATTGGTCACACGCGCCACCTTCGTATAGTTTAATGCTCCTGCAGAGGTTCTCGCTACCGTTGCAGTAAGTCCTACTGCACGATTCTTCGGAATAATCACTCCATGTGCCCCGGCAAGATTCGCTGTACGGATAATTGCTCCCAGGTTATGCGGATCCTCAATATTATCAAGCAGGAACAAAAACGGAGGTTCATTCTTTTCTTTAGCAAGTGCGAGCATGTCCTCTACCTCTGAATATTCATAGGCCGCAATCGTTGCTATAACGCCCTGATGCCGCCCTGTTTCTGAAATCTGATCCAGACGTTCCTTTGATACATATTTTATAACCACATCATGCTTTCTCGCTTCCCGCTTAATCGTCATAATCGGTCCGTCCTGACAGCCATCCAGAATATAAAGCCGGTCAATGGACTGTCCGGAACGAAATGCTTCAATCACCACATTTCTTCCCTCTATAATGGATTCATTTTTTTCTTTTCTGAATTCTTCCATGCCTTAATCCTTTCTCCGTTTCTTTGTGGAACACAATCCAATCACGCACAGTGTTGCTATGTATGTTTCTTTTCCGGTGTACAGTATTTCTATGTATTTATATGTCTTTCTATATCTTTCTATGTTTTTCCAGTTCTTTCCGAATTGGTATCCCTGCTCTGTCTGCTTAATTCATTTTCTGTGTTTCCAGGATATCCATGCCCTTTTGGATCAGCAAAAGCACCCTCTCCTCCTGTCCGGTAAGATACAGGTATCCCATCAGTGTTTCCAATGCCGTTGCCTTTTTATACTCTGCCATAGTTGCATGCTTAGCTTTCGTGTACGGCTTCGCATTGCGCCCCCGTTTCAGGATTACCTGTTCTTCCTCTGTAAGCTCTGGTAACAAAGCGTCCAAAAGGAGCGCCTGTGCGGTCGCATTTACATAGCGGATCGTATAATGGTGAAGCTTATTGGCAGGTGCATTTCCACGCATCACAACCACCGTCCGGATCACCAGATCATATATAGAATCTCCGATATAAGCAAGCGTAAGAGGTGAATATGTCCGAATATCCACCTCTTTACCCTCAAATGCTTCTCTTATCCTTTGTATAAAGGTTAAGCCATTTTCCATTTTACGCCCTCACGTGTATCTTCCAGAACGATGCCCTTTTGTAACAGTTCTTCACGAATGGCATCTGCCTTTGCGAAGTCCTTTGCCTTCTTTGCTTCCTTACGCTCTGCAATCTTTGCCTCGATGTAGCTTACCAGCTCTGCATCCACATCATCTGCTTTCTCTTCTGCCTTTTCACCATCAAAAAGTCCTAAGGAAAGAACCTCATCGAAGCTTGCTGCCAGCTTACGCTTCGTTACATCATTGCAGTCTGCCTTTAAGAGATCATATAGTACGGTAATTGCCATTGAGGTATTTAAGTCATTGCAAAGTGCATCTTCGAATTTACGGCGGTATTCTGCATAAACCGCTTCATCCACTTCTCCTTCTTTGGAAAGTCCGGCAATCTTCTTAAGAAGCTTTTCATAAGCCGACTTTACATTGTCCATGACTTCATAGGAAAACTCCAGCGGCTTCCGGTAATGGGACTGTAAGCAGAACATCCGGTAAACCAGCGGATTATAGCCCTTGCTTTCGAGTAAGGAGACCGTCAGGAAGTCACCCTTTGACTTGCTCATCTTACCGGTCTTGTCATTTAGGTGATGTACATGGAACCAGTAATTACACCATTTATGTCCAAGGTAGGACTCACTCTGTGCAATTTCATTTGTATGATGCGGGAAAATGTTGTCCACACCGCCGCAATGGATGTCCATATATTCTCCAAGATGCTTCATACTGATGCAGGAGCATTCAATATGCCATCCCGGATATCCAACGCCCCATGGGCTGTCCCATTTAAGCGCCTGATCCTCAAACTTGGATTTGGTGAACCACAGAACGAAGTCGTTCTTGTTCTTCTTATTTTCATCCTCGGTCACATCATCGCGCACGCCAACTAAAAGCTCGTTCTCGCTCTGGGTATTAAATACATAATATTCCTTAAGCTTCGAGGTATCAAAATACACATTTCCTCCGGCCACATAGGCATAGCCCTTCTCTAAAAGAACCTCGATCATATGAATAAACTCACTAATGCAGTTCGTTGCAGGCTCCACCACATCCGGGCGCTTGATATTAAGCTTTTTGCAGTCTTCAAAAAAAGCATCGGTATAGAACTTTGCAATTTCCATAACCGTCTTGTGCTCACGCTTTGCCCCACTTAACATCTTATCTTCACCGGTATCGGCATCGGAAGAAAGATGACCGACATCCGTGATATTCATCACACGCTTTACATCATATCCAAGATAACGCAGGGTCTTTTCCAGTACATCCTCCATGATATAGCTGCGCAGATTTCCGATATGTGCAAAATGATACACCGTCGGGCCACAGGTATACATTGCAATTTTGCCGTCCACATTCGGGATCACGGTTTCTACTTTTTTCGTTAATGTGTTGTAAAAGGAAAATCTATTCTCCATCTTTCCTCTCCTCCTTTAATTGTCTGATTTCTATTTCCATCTGCTGCATCCGCTTACGCAGCATGGACAGTTCTTCCTTTACCGGATCCGGCAAATGGATCTGATCCAGCTCTTCCTGGGGAAGTCTCTGGTTGTTGCGCTTCACCACATGTCCCGGTACACCGACTACAGTGGAATTCGGCGGAACCTCTTCCAAAACGACCGAGCCTGCCCCGATCTTGGAATTATCCCCGATCGTAAAGGATCCAAGGATTTTGGCACCGGCGCTGATCATGACATTATTTCCAATCGTCGGATGTCTCTTTCCCTGCTCCTTACCGGTTCCTCCGAGGGTTACCCCCTGATACAAGGTCACGTTATCACCAATGATCGCTGTTTCTCCGATAATGACACCGTTTCCGTGATCGATAAAAAATCCTTTGCCAATCTGTGCTCCCGGATGAATCTCAATTCCGGTCTTACGCACAGCACGCTGGGAAATCCATCTTGCCCAGAAATAGTGCCCTTTCTGATAAAGCCTGTGTGCCAGCCGGTAATGCAGCATCACCTTAAAGCTTGGATACAACAGTACCTCCATACTGGAATGAATGGCCGGATCCCTCTCTCTTATGATTCGGATTTCTTCTTTAATTTTGCTGATGATTCCCATAACTGCTCCATTTCCTATAAAAATAAGAAACGGAATATTCCATCTACAGAGACGAAATATTCCGCGGTTCCACTCTACTTAAAGACAATAATGTCTTTCCCTTACAGTCGATAACGTGACCAGACGTGCCCGGATATCAGAAGCTGCTTCTTCGTTCTCCCTGCAGACTCCGGAGTGCACTTCCCGTTCCCCGAAAGTAAAAGCTGCTTACAGCCGATGGCAGCTTCTCTCTGTTACCTCTTGATTACGGTACTCTTCTCCATCATAGTCGTTTTCTGTTTATTTGCCTGTAGCCGCTCTATCTCTACAGCCACCTTAACTACTATATAGAATATGCAACTTTTGAGGTTTTGTCAACTGTCAGTCTTCGGGCATCCAGTGCAGCCGGCACAGCCTCTTTGCATCACATCCTCACTCTGCAGTCCCAGAGGTGTTGTCAGCAGACAGATTGCCTGGGAAGAAATCCCCTCTCCGCTTCCGGTAAAGCCCAGCCCTTCTTCTGTCGTTGCCTTGACATTGACCTGGGACAGATCGATATGCAGTGTGTCTGCAATGTTCTTCCGCATCGTATCAATAAAGGGACGCATCTTCGGTGCCTGTGCAATAATGGTCGCATCAATGTTCTCAATGAGGAAATAATGCTCCTCCAAAAGCGCTCCTACGTGTTCTAACAGCTTTAAAGATGAAATTCCCTTATAAGCAGGATCCGTGTCCGGAAAATGCTTGCCGATATCGCCAAGTGCCGCTGCTCCAAGCAGCGCATCCATAATGGCATGCAGCAGCACATCCGCATCTGAATGTCCGAGCAGTCCCTTTTCATAAGGGATCTCGACACCACCAATAATCAGCTTCCGCCCTTCTGTCAGTTTGTGTACATCATAACCCATACCGATTCTCATATCGTTACCTCCTGTAATTCTTTTATTCTATAATTTCTGGTAACAGTTCAGCCATGCAGAAATGATTGTGCAAGATGACCGAGGGAGCTTGCTC
>OMAM01000163.1_pt1 | contig 44005 bp, 42 predicted proteins | sample 1644621 | NCBI WGS metagenome assembly OMAM01 (sample SAMEA103958120, study PRJEB25191) | human gut metagenome | biome: human-associated habitat [ENVO:00009003]; feature: intestine environment [ENVO:2100002]; material: feces | place: Germany | collected 2013/2015 | reverse complement strand
CGCGTCTTGCTGGCCGCTGCCCCAACAACTCCTCCCTGTTTCCGCCACTGGCGGCGGTCGTCGTCGTTGCACTTTGCGCATAGATAGCGGAAAACATATTTTTATCAGAGCAATGCCGGACAGCCAACAGGCTGTCCGGCGTTGCTTTTTACGGCTTTGTCAGCTCGTCCAGATTCTGGGTGTAGCAGGGCAGGCAATGTTCCAGAAACCAGTCGGCTTCCGGGCAGTGCATGGCCTGCAGCGCAGTGCGCTGCTGCGTGAGTGCGGCGTCAAATTCGTGGTTGCCGCTGCGCTGCTCCTCGGTGCATTTGATCAGCGCGCTCAGCCGGTCGGCGGCTTTGAGCAGCCGGTGCTCCTCTGCCGTCAGGGCGCTGCCGTCCATGCAGGGGGTCAATTCTGCGGCCAGTTCTGCGGGCAGCAGGGCCGCCATGGAGCGCACGCTCTCGGTCTCCAGCGCCTTGTAGGCGTCCCGCAGCGCCGGGGAGTGGTACTTGACCGGCGTGGGCATATCCCCGGTAATGATCTCCGGTGCATCGTGGTACAGAGCCGCCACCGCCACCACCTCGGGGCGGCAGGGCGTGCCGGTGTAGTGTTTGGCAATCAGGCACAGCAGGTGCGCCAGCAGCGCGGTGTCGCAGGTATGCTCGCTGAGGGACTCCGCCCGGGTGGAATGCATCAGGCTCCACCGGGTAATGTACTTCATGCGCGCCAGTAAGGCGCTGAAGGGATACAGCATAACAATACGCCTCCTTTTCTTCACCATACCCGCCGGGCGCTTGGTTGTCAAGCCCTTTTTTCTTGTACGCCGTCGTGCTATACTACAAGGTGTCATCAAATCCACTTCCGCGCCGGTGCGCGGAGAAAGAGGAACGCTATGGAAAAGTTTATAAAGCCACGGCTGCTCACACCAAGCGGGCAGAGCCATAAAAAATTCTGGCAGGCGGCGGGGCTGTGCGCCCTGACGGCGGCCATCTTCTTTTTACCCTTCTACCTCCTTGACGGTGGTTTTTTCCACTATGCCGGCGATTTCAACAGCCAGCAGATCAGCTTTTACCGGTATATGAACGGCTTCGTCAAGGGCGCGGGCTACCCGGACAGCGCCTTTGCTGGTGCGCCGCGCAATACCTTTTCGTGGGCGACTGACCTTGGCAGCGGGGTGATGAACGCCTACTCCTTCTACTTGTACGGCTCGCCGTTTTTCTGGCTGTCGGTGCTGCTGCCGCAAAGCTGGCTGCCCTATATGATGGTGCCGCTGCTGGTGCTCAAGTTCGGCGTGGCGGGCGGCGGTGCGTACTTGTACCTGCGCCGCTACGTCAAAAATGCGAACTACGCGGTGCTGGGTGCCTGTCTGTACGCGCTTTCCGGCTTTGCGGTGTACAACGTGTTCTTCAACCACTTTGTGGATGTGGTGGCGCTGTTTCCATACCTGCTCTGGGCGCTGGACGAAGCCATTTATGAGGATCGTCACGGCCTGTTCGCCTTCTGGGTGGCGGTGAACCTGCTCAATAACTACTTCTTCTTTGTGGGACAGGTGCTCTTTTTGTGCATCTACTTTGTGTGCAAGCTTTCGGCGCGGGACTTCCGGCTGACCGGGCGCAAGTTCGGCCATCTGTTGTGGGAAAGCGTGCTGGGCGTAGCCATGGGCTGTCTGCTGCTGTTCCCGGCGGTGCTCAGTCTGCTGCAGAACCCGCGCACCATCGACCTTTCCTCCGGGTGGGGCTTCCTGACCTACTCCAAGGTGCAGCAGTATCTGGCCATCCTGCTCAGCTGGATCCTACCGCCGGACTCCCCTTATCTTACCTCGGTCTGGTCGGAGGGCGTCATCAAGTGGACGAGCATGACGGCCTATCTGCCGCTGTGCAGTCTGGCCGGTGCCATGGCCTACTGGCGCAGCCGGAAGGCAGACAGCAAAAAGCGCATCGTGGCGGTATGCGCCGTATGCGCACTGGTGCCGGTGCTGAACAGCGCCTTCTACGCGCTTAACTCCAGCTACTACGCCCGCTGGTACTATATGCCCACCCTCATCCTTGCTGCCATGACCGTGAACGCGCTGGAGGACCCGGACGTTGATCTGGATGCACCCGCCCGGGGCATCGGCTGGATCATGCTGGCTACGCTTGTTTTTGCGGTGGTGCCCGTGCGGGACGATACCACCGAGACATGGTCGCTGGGCGTGCTGAAAAACCCGGGACAGTTCTTTGTCGTGCTGGGCTTCGGCCTGCTGGGGCTTATGCTGTACCGCGTTCTTTGCAGCAAGTGGCGGCAGGACAGCCGTTTGGTGCAGCGCATGACGGCGGCAGTGCTGGTGTTTGCCTGCGTGTTTACCATGGTACACATCGGCATCGGCAAGTTCGGGCAGTGGTACACCGACAGCGACCTTGTGGAGCAGGACACCAACGCCTTGCTGCTGAAAAACGACCTGCCGGAGGGCGACTACCGGATAGACACCTACAAGATCCACGATAACATCGGGATGTGGCTGGATAAAAGCTGCCTGCAATACTTCGGCAGCACGGCTGCCCCCAGCATCCTCAGTTTCTACCCGGCGCTGGGGGTCAAGCGGGATGTGCGCAGCGAGCCGGAGATCGCAAACTACGCGTTGCGCGGCCTTTTGAGCGTGGAGTACCTCATCACCACTCCGGAAAAGCGCGAGAGCTTTGAGGACGAAGCAGACGCGGGCTGGACCTACCTTGCCGATGTGGACGGCTACGCGCTGTACCACAACGACAACTATGTGCCCATGGGCTTTACCTACGACTACTATGTGACCAAGCAGACCTACGAAGCTTCGGTCAAGACCCTGCGCTCCAACCTGCTGATGCGGGCGCTGGTGCTGGAGGAAGAGAATGTGGCGCAGTACGGCCAGTACCTGACCGAGCTGCCGGACGCCATGCTGGATGACCTGCACTACGACAGCTACACGCAGGACTGCGCCGACCGCCGCGCCCACAGCTGCTCGGTGTTCCAGATGAATAATGCCGGTTTCCATGCCGAGATCACGCTGAACAAGGCAAACCTCGTCTTTTTCTCCGTACCCTACGACGACGGCTTTACCGCCTACGTCAACGGCGAAAAGGCCGATATCCTTCAGGTGGACGAGGGACTGATGGCAGTGCTCTGCCCGGCGGGTGCAAGCAGCATCGACTTTGTGTATCAGGCCGCCGGGCTTTCCGCCAGCCGGGTGGTCACCGCCGCGGCAATTCCGGTGTGGGTGGTGTACGTTGCCTGCTTTGTGCGCCGCAAGCGCCGCAGCACCGGCACCCCGGCAGAAGAATGACTTTGACCGGGCAGAAAAATAAAAATTTTAAATTTCCTCTTGACTTTACGAAGATAAAGTGTATAATGCAATCAAACCGATGAGGCGGAAGAGAACCTGCACAGCGCATCTGCAGTGAGCCCGGACAGTGCAAACGGGCGAAAGCGGGGCAGAGATTCGTGGGCCGCCGAGGGCCGGGCAAACGGGCGCAAGCCTTAGTAGCTTTGGACGGAAGTCTCCGTTACAGGACAGGGGAGTGTTGGCTCTCCGTGAGTGGCTCTGCTGTATTGGATGCAGAGCAAGCAAGGTGGCACCGCAGAATCGTAATTTACCGATCCTGTCCTTGTGGATAACACACAGGGACAGGGTCGTTTTGTTTTAAGACCCGTCCCGCAAAGGGAGCGGGTCTTTTGATTTGCCGCCCGCTCCGGGAAAGGAGTTACCACTATGAAAAACCTGAACATGATCTCCCGCCGCAGCTTCCTGAAGGCCGCTCTGGCCGCTTCTGCTGTTTCTGCCATGGCACTGACCGGCTGCGGCAGTGCTGCTTCCAGCACCGTCTCCAGTGCAGCGGTCTCCTCCTCCGCAGCGGCTTCCGGCAGCGGCGCTGCCGCTGGCGAGACCTTCAAGGTGGGCATCGTCAACTATGTGGACCACGCTTCCCTCAACCAGATCGTAGAATCTGTGGAGAGCCGTCTGGACGCCATCGGCAAGGAGAAGGGTGTCACCTTTGACTACGCCGATTACTATGCCAACGCACAGGCCGACCAGTCCAACCTGAACCAGATCGGTGCAGACCTTGTGGCTGACGGCGTAGACGTGATCGTGGCAGTGGCCACCCCCACCGCCGCTACCATGCTGGCCGCTGTGGAGGACACCGACATCCCGGTGGTCTACTCTGCCGTGACCGACCCCGCCGCCGCAGGCTTTGACGGGGAGGAGAACATCACTGGTACCTCCGATGCCCTGAACACCGACGCCATCATGAACCTGATCGTGGCGGCAAACCCCGGCATCGATACCATCGGTCTGCTGTATGACCTGAGTCAGGATTCCTCCACCCAGGCCATTGCGGACGCCAAGGCATTCTGTGAGAAGAACGGCATCAAGGTGGTGGAAAAGAACGGCACCACCACCGCCGAGGTGCAGATGGCTGCCGAGGCACTGGTAGCCGCCGGGGTCAAGGCCGTGTTCACTCCCACTGACAACACCATCATGACCGCCGAGCTGTCCATCTACGAAAGCTTCATCGAGGCCGGTGTGCAGCACTACACCGGTGCCGACAGCTTTGCGCTGAACGGCGCACTGGTGGGCTACGGCGTGGACTACGTCCAGCTGGGCGAAGCCACCGCCGATATGGTCAGCCAGCTGCTGTGCGACGGCAAGACCCCCGCAGACCTGCCCTACCAGACCTTTGATAACGGCATCGTCACCATCAACACCGAGACCGCCGAAGCGCTGGGTCTGGATCTGGCTGCCCTGAAGGAAGCCTTCAAGCCCTACTGCACCGAGATCTGCGAGGTGACCACCGCCGAGAACTTCTCCTGAACGCCCCGCTCTGTCAAAGCCTGACGGCTTTTCCAGCTCTCCCGCAAGGGAGAGCTTTTGGCAGTTCTGGGGAAAGGTTCTGCTGCGCAAGGGCAGCGTCCTCGCCCTCTCCGTCACCTGCGGTGACACCTCTCCCAAAGGGAGAGGCCTTGGCAAAGAGATGAACTTTGCGTGGACTGCCAAGGGCTCCCACTTTGGGGGAGCTGGCAAATCCGTAGGATTTGACTGAGAGGGCGAGCCCGTTTACCTTTACGACCCCTCCCGTGAAAAGGGGATTCAAAAAAACATAAAAGGAGCATACACCATGCTGGCGAGTATTTTTTCCCTCAACGTTTTGCAGACAGCGCTGGAGCTGGGCTGCATCTACGGACTGGTGGCGTTGGCACTGTTTCTGAGCTACTCCATCCTGAATATTGCCGACCTTTCCACCGACGGCTGCTTTACGCTGGGCTGCGCCGTGGCCTGTCAGGTGGCGCTGACCGGTCACCCCATCCTTGCGCTGGCGGCAGCCATGGCTGCGGGGGTGTGCTCCGGCTTTGTCACCGCCTTTTTGCAGACAAGGCTCGGGGTGGAAAGCATTATGGCCGGTATCATTGTCAACACCGGCCTATACACCATCAATCTGGCAGTGATGGGCTTCTCCTCCACCATGTCGCTGGTCAAGACCCCTACCATCTTCTCCATGGCAAAAACTTCGCTGGGCTTTCTGGGCAGCTGGTACAAGCTGGCGCTGGCGGCAGTCATTATCGCTATCGCCTGCGCAGCGATGCTGGGCTTTCTGGGCACGCGGCTGGGTCTTTCCATCCGTGCTACCGGCGATAACGCCGCCATGGTGCGGGCTTCCAGCATCAACCCTGCCTTTACCATCACGGTGGGTCTGTGCGTGTCCGGTGCGCTGTGTGCGCTGTCCGGCGGGCTGCTGGCACAGTACCAGAAAAGCTGCGATATCAATGTGGGCACCGGTATGGTGACCATTGCACTGGCTTCCCTCATCATCGGCGAGACGCTGGTGGGCAAGCGCACCATGCTGCGCCGCATCCTTGGCGTGGTGTTCGGCAGCTGTTTGTACCGCTTTATCGTGGCCGTGGCGCTGCGGTTCAACGTGCCCGCCGCGGCCATGAAGCTGGTTTCTGCCATCATTGTGGCAGTGGCCATCTCCATGCCCGCCATCCGGGGGCACTTCGCCTTTGAAAAGCGTCGGCACGCCGCCCGTGCCCGCCGCACCGTGACCAACAGGGAGGGACAGTAACATGGAAATGCTGCAGCTGAACGACCTGCACAAGACCTTTAACCCCGGCACCGTCAACGAAAAGGTGGCACTAAATGGCGTGAGCCTGCGGATGGAAGCCGGAGATTTTGCCACCATCGTGGGCTCTAACGGCGCGGGCAAATCCACCCTGTTCAATGCCATTACCGGCGGCTTTATCGCCGACGAGGGCAGCATTCTGCTGGGCGGGCAGGACATCACCTTTGCGCCGGAGCACCAGCGCAGCAAGGTCATCGGGCATCTGTTCCAGGACCCGCTCAAGGGCACCGCGCCCAACATGACCATCGAGGAAAATCTGGCGCTGGCTTACCTGCGGGCAGGCACTGCGCCCAACGCCATCTTCTCCCGCATTTCCCGCAAGGACAAGGCGCTTTTCCGCGAAAAGCTGGCTTTGCTGGACATGGGTCTGGAGGACCGCATGAAGCAGCCGGTGGGGCTGCTCTCCGGCGGACAGCGGCAGGCGCTTACCCTGCTCATGGCTACCCTTGTCACCCCGAAACTCCTGCTGCTGGACGAGCACACCGCCGCGCTGGACCCTGCCACCGCCGAAAAGGTACTGGCGCTGACCAAGAGCATCGTAGCCGAGAAAAAGATCACCTGCCTGATGGTGACCCACAATATGCATCAGGCGCTGGAACTGGGCAACCGCACCCTGATGATGGACGCTGGGCGCATCGTGTTTGACGTAAAGGGCGCCGCGCGCAGCAAGATGACCGTGGACGACCTGCTGGAAAAGTTCCGCGAGAACGCTGGCAAAAACCTTGATAACGACCGCATCCTGCTGAGCAAGGTGGAGAAATAAGAAAAGGTCTGCTGCATCATACCGGTGCAGCAGACCTTTTTACTTTTATTTCTTTACCACAGGCGGATGACCTTGATGACGCCTTCAGCTTTATCGCGGGCCAGCTCCAGATGGTGCTGCAGCGCCATGGCTGCACCGTCCCAGTTGTCAGACAGGGCAGCGTCCAGAATCTGCAGATGCTCCTCGCAGGTCTGCTCCTGATTGATCATGCTTACCTTGCCGGTCATGATGCGGAAGCGGGTGTTCAGGCCGGTGATACGGTCGTAGGCAGAGCGCAGATACTTGTTGGGCAGGGTGCTCATCAGCAGTTCGTGGAAATCATCGTCCGACTCGCAGAAGTCCTCGATGCGCTCGCTGTGGTGCATCAGCTCGGCATAGGCTTCCAGCTGCTCGCGGGGGATGGCATTGCCGTAAGTACGCAGAGCGTATGGCTCCACCAGCAGACGCATTTCAAACATACTGTGCACGTCCTCTTCGGTGATGCCGGAGACCATCAGCCCCTTTTTGGGCAGAATGGTGATCAGCCCCTCCTGCTCCAGACGCCCCAGCGCATCCCGCATGGGGGTGCGGCTGATGTTGCCCATCTCGGCGCAGAGCTTCTGCTCATTCAAAAACTCGTTGGGGCGGTACTCGCAGTTCAGGATCTTGGTTTTGAGGTACTGGTACGCCTGCAGCTTCAGGCTAAGCTTTGCCTGTGCGTCCTGCTCTTTCATAAGCACACTCTCCTATTCTTCTTTGTCTTCTTCTCCAAAAACGTTCCAAAACGTCCGAACCGGCAGCGCAAACCCACCGCTGCCAGTTCGCTTCTTCTTCATGTTCAGCCAGCTTGTATCCCGGCTGCAATCCAACCACTTTATCTAGTATATTATTTCACATTAGGGCGTTTTTTACAAGACTTTTCGCTTAACTTTGGCGTGTTTTCCGTTTTATACAAAGATTACGCCCCGGTTTTGCTACTTTTTACAATGTTTTTTGTGCTTGTCGCCAAACAGACCGACTTTTTGCCCTCTTCTTTTGCATCCAAGCGCAAACTGTGCTACAATAGAGCTGAAAAACAACACATCTACACCGGAAAGGACCGTATCTCTCATGGCACGAAGCGATGGCTACAACACCCGCACCCGGCAGCTCATCTTGGATTACCTCATCAACAACCGCCAGCACGCAGTAAGCGCCTCCAACATTCTGGAGCATCTGGAGGAGCAGGGCGCAAGCCCCAATCCCACCACCGTGTACCGCTATCTGGATAAGCTTGCGGGCGAGCAGCGCATTATGAAATATGTGGCCGACAAGGGCGAACGGGCAGTGTTCCAGTATGTGGACGAGGGTCGCCACTGCCGGGAGCACCTGCACCTCAAGTGCGTGCAGTGCGGACGCATCTATCATCTGGACTGCCATTTTATGGACGAGGTGCGCGCCCACCTGATGGCAGAGCATGGCTTTACCCTGCAATGCGAGGGCAGCGTGCTGTACGGGCTGTGCCGTCATTGCGCGCAGAACGCGGCACCGTCCGCAGCAGAAGAACAGTCTGCAAAAAAATGCGCCTGCTGTGTTGACACAGACAAAAACCCGTGATACAATGCAGACAATAAAAGCGTTGACCGGGAAAAGTAAGGTTTCACCCTTTTCTTACAGAGAGTGCGGGATGCTGGAAACCGCGCAGAAAACGAGACCCGAAGAACACCCGTGAGCCGCTCCCTGAACCTGCGTGCGCAGCAGTAGGGGCAGACGTGCGCCGCTCGTTATCGCGGCAGTGCTTTCAACGGGGAGAGCGCACAAAAGTGACCGGCGTATTGCGTATGCCGGTAATTTAGGTGGCACCACGGATACGGCAGCATATTCGTCCTAGGACTATGGGATGAATGTGCTGCCGTATTTTTATTTTTATCGTTTTTACAAGAGGGGTAAGAAGTATGTGTTGTGTTATGGGTTATACGGGGCACGATTTGAGTGCCGAAAAATTCAAAGAGTATCTGCTGCGCACCGTGGACCGCGGGCCGGACGACCAGCGGGTGGTGGAGGGTCCCTACGGCCTGATGGGCTTTGGGCGGCTTGCCATCATGGGACTGACCCCGGAGGGGATGCAGCCCTTTTACCGGGGCGCTGACTGCGTGGTGTGCAACGGCGAGCTGTACGGCTTCCGGTTCGAAAAGGAGATCTTAAAGCGCCGGGGCTACAAGTTCTGCTCCGACTGCGACTGCGAGATCCTGCTGCCGCTGTACTACGAGTACGGGCTGGATATGTTCCGCCACATGGATTCCGAGTTCGCGCTCATCATGTACGATTCCCGCAAGGACCGGCTCATCGCCGCCCGCGACCCCATCGGCATCCGTCCGCTGTTCTACGGCTACTCCAAGTCCAGCCACAAGATCGCCTTCTCCTCCGAGATGCGCAACCTCATCGGCTGGTGCGATGACATCCGTCCCTTCCCCATCGGCAGCTACTACTGCGACGGCCGCTTTGTACGCTACGAGGACATTGCCGATGTGCCCGCCCCCATGCAGGACGATATGCCCACCATCCTGCAGAACATCCGCGAGAAGCTGATCGCTGGTGTGGAAAAGCGGCTGGATGCCGATGCACCCGTGGGCTTTCTGCTTTCCGGCGGGCTCGACTCCTCCTTGGTGTGCTCCATTGCCGCCAAGAAGCTGGGTAAGCCCATCCGCACCTTTGCCATCGGCATGGACACCGATGCCATCGACCTGAAATACGCCCGCCAGACTGCGGACTATCTGGGCAGCGAGCACCACGAGATCATCATCAACCGCGAGATGGTGCTCAGCAGCTTGGAGGAGGTCATCCGGCTGCTGGGTACATGGGATATCACCACCATCCGCGCCAGCATGGGAATGTACCTGCTGTGCAAGGCCATCCATGAGCAGACCGATGTGCGTGTGCTGCTGACCGGCGAGATCTCGGACGAGCTGTTTGGCTACAAATACACCGACTACGCCCCCACCGCCGATGCCTTCCAGCAGGAGAGCCAGAAGCGCATCCGTGAGCTGTATATGTACGATGTGCTGCGGGCAGACCGCTGCATCTCCTCCAACAGCATCGAGGCGCGCGTGCCCTTTGGCGACTTGGATTTTGTGCGCTACGTCATGGCCATCGACCCGGAAAAGAAGCTGAACCGCTACGGCAAGGGCAAGTACCTGCTGCGCAAAGCCTTTGAGGGCGACTGGCTGCCGCCGGAGATCCTGTGGCGCGAAAAGGCTGCTTTCTCGGACGCCGTAGGCCACAGCATGGTGGACGACATCAAGGAGTACGCCGAGAGCCTGTACACCGACGAGGAGTTCCAGATGCGCCGGGCAAACTACTCGGCACATTGTATGCCCTTTACCAAGGAGAGCTTGTTCTACCGCGAAATTTTTGAAAAGTACTACCACGACCAGAGCCGCACCATCGTGGGCTTCTGGATGCCCAACAAGGCATGGCCGGGCTGCAACGTTAACGACCCCTCTGCCCGCGTGCTGGCAAACTATGGTGCTTCCGGCGTGTAACGCCAGACCGTTTTATACAGCGGAAGGAATATTCTATCTTTTATAAACCGGGAAGATCTGCGGATTTTTCCGGTTTACTTTTTCGCGAGAGGGTTCAGCCTGCTGAGAGCAACAAAAATCTGCCCCGCAGCGCGACTGTTTCCGCAGGAAACGAGCGCGGCAACTGCCGTTTGCCATCACGACTCCTCCCGTGAAAATGGAATACCGGAGCGTCCGCAGACGCTCCGGTATTCTGGAATTATAAATCGTTGTTCAGCCTGTGGGCTTACGGGAACGGTACTTCCCGCACATCATCGGGGTCCAGCCCGGCCTTGCGCTGCTCTTCAAATACGGCGGCGATCAGCTCGTCCAAGTCCTCCAAGTGGGTCAGGGTGCAGCAGTAGCGGCGCAGGGCGGCTGCGCCCTTCAGCCCCTTCATGTAGTGCATGGTCTGGGCGCGTGCCTGCGGCATGGCCACAAACTCGCCCTTCTGCTCCACCATCTCCTCCACCTGACGGCGCAGCGCGTTCATCCGTGCCTGCAGGTTCGGCTCCTTGGGGGCGGGCAGGCCCTCCAGCGCGGCGTTCACCCGCTCAAAAAGCCACGGGTCGCCCAGTGCGCCCCGGGCGATCATCACGCCGTCGCAGTTTGTCTCCCGCACCATGCGCAGCGCGTCCTCGGCGCAGTGGATATCGCCGTTGCCCAGCACCGGCACTTTTACCGCATCCTTTACCCGGGCGATGATCTCCGGGTCGATGCCCGGGGTGTACATCTGCTCCCGGGTGCGGGCGTGCACCGCCACCAGCGCCGCGCCCGCCTGCTCGCAGGCTTTGGCGCATTCCACGGCGGTGATATGGTCGGCATCCCAGCCCTTGCGCATTTTTACGGTGACCGGGCGCTTGGTGTGCGCCACTACCTGCTCCACGATGCGCCCGCAGCGGTCGGGGTCCAGCATCAGCTTGCTGCCCGCCCCGCCGGAAACGATCTTAGGGGCAGGGCAGCCCATGTTGATGTCCACAAAGTCAAATTCGTACTGCTCGATGGCGGCGGTGGCTTCGCCCATGATCTCCGGCACCTCGCCAAAGATCTGCACCCCATAGGGTGCGCCGTTGGGCTCTGCTTTCAGCAGACTGACGGTCTTATGGTCGCCGTACACCAGCGCCCGGCTGGACACCATCTCGCTGACCGTAAAGCCCGCGCCGTGCTGTGCCATCAGGCGGCGGCAGGGGGCATCCGTAAAGCCCGCCATAGGGCCGAACACCGCCCGGTGGGGCAGGGTGATATTGCCGATCTTCAAAGGTTCCATGGGTTCTCCTTGTATCTGTTTTGGGGTAGACGATTTGGAATGCCCTCCGTTTCACTTTGGGCATATTCAGCGAAAAAAATTATTTTTAATTTCGCGTTTGTCGCGCTCTGCGGAGCGTTCCAAACGCATTTTCACGGGAGGGGTTATTTCTCTCTATACACCGTAAAAAGGGGCTGTTGCGCCAAATGCTGTGCAACAGCCCCTGTGGTTTTATGTTACATCTTCTCAGGCACGTTGATCTTGAACATGGTGAGCACGTTGAAGATGGCGTTCTTCACGCCGATGCACAGGGCAAGGCGTGCCTGCTGCACGGCGGGGTCTGCGCCCTGAATGCGGCAGTTGCCATAGAAGCGGTGGAAGGCGCTGGCCAGATCGATGACAAAGCGGTTGATGCGGCTGGGGTCGTACTTCTCGGCAGCCATCACGATCTCCTGCGGGAAGGCGGCCAGCATACGGATCAGATCCATCTCGGAGGGCTCAGTGAGCAGAGTGGCGTCGATGTGCTCTGCACCGGCAAACTGCACGCCCTCGCTCTCCATCTTCTTCAGGATGGAGCAGATGCGGGCATGGGCGTACTGCACATAGTACACGGGGTTGTCGTTGTCGGTCTTGACGGCCTGATCCAGATCAAAGTCGATGCCGCTGCCGGCATCGTGCATATTGAACAGGAAGCGTGCGCTGTCGATGGGCACCTCTTCCAGCAGGTCGGTCAGGGTGATGGCATTGCCGGTACGCTTGGACATACGGACAGGCTGGCCGTCCCGCATCAGGTTGACCATCTGCATCAGCACAACATCCAGATCCTCGCCGTTCAGGCCGATGGCGTCCATCGCGCCCTTCATGCGTGCCACATGGCCGTGGTGGTCTGCGCCCCACACATCGATGGCTTTGGCAAAGCCGCGGGTTGCCAGCTTGTTGTAGTGGTAGGCGATATCGGCGGCAAAGTAAGTGGGGATGCCGTTGGCACGGACGAGCACCTCGTCCTTGGCTTCTTCCTCGGTGCCGTCCTCGGTCTTTTTCTTGTTCACGGTGCCGTACTTGGCAGCGTACTGGGCGCTGCGGTACATGATGGCGCCGTCCTCGGCCTTGTAGCAGGCACCCAGTTCCAGCAGCTTGTCCACCACAGCCAGAACTGCGCCGGACTCGTGCAGGGTGCTCTCGTGGAACCAGACATCGTAATCAATGCGGTACTTGCCGAGGTCACGCTTCAGGGCAGCGATGTTCTTGGGCAGGGCGTAGGCCACCAGTGCGTCCTTGAGGGCGGCAAAGGCCTCGCTCTCGAACAGAGCTTCCTCGTCCATCCCGGAGCAGGCGGCAACGTACTTGTCGCCGTTGATGTCGGCAAACTCACCGGCCAGCACCTTGATGTCGCCGCCCTGATAGCACTCCTTGGGCAGGGGATAGGCTTCCTCGCCGCAGAACTGCTGCAGGTAGCGCACCGCCAGACTTTTGCCGAACTTCTGGATCTGGTTGCCGGCATCGTTGATATAGAACTCGCGGGTCACATCGTAGCCGGACCAGTCCAGCACAGCGGCCAGACAGTCGCCCAGAGCGCCGCCGCGGGCGTTGCCCATGTGCATGGGGCCGGTGGGGTTGGCAGAAACGAACTCCACGTTGTACTTTGCGCCCTTGCCGTGGTCGGTGCGGCCATACTCCTTGTTGGCGCAGGCACCCAGCACCACGCCTGCCCAGAAGCTCTGGGCTAGGAACAGGTTGATGAAGCCGGGACCGGCAACCTCAACTTTGGAGAACACGCTGTTCTCGATGGAGGGCAAATGTGCCAGCAGGGCATCTGCGATCATCTTGGGCGCCTTGCGCCAGGTGCGTGCACCCGCCATGGCGATGTTGGAGGCGATGTCGCCGTTCTTCACATCGGCGGGGATCTCCACGATAAAGGCGGGCAGCTCTGCCGCGGGCAGGGTGCCGTCTGCCATAGCAGCCTTGGCGGCTGCGGTCAGCAGAGCGCGTGCCTCGTCCAGCGCAGCCTGCCGGGGGTTGTAGTTCTGGTAGGTCTTTTCAAAATCAGTCATGGGTCGGATTCCTTTCACAGTCTCAGGGAACTTCATCAATTCACATGGGTCACGGTAACTTCCAGACGGTTGCGGCTTACCAGCTCGGCGCTGTCGGCATCCAGCAGGTAGGCAAACCGGGCGGTGCCGCCCTTTTCGGTCAGCTGACAGTCGATCTCGTCCGCGGTCACGCCCAAGGTCATGGAGCCGAAGCCGGTCTCGTAGTGGCACAGGTTGCGGCGGCCTTTTTCGATCAGCAGCTGGGTGCCGGCCCCGCCGCCCTTGCCGAACCGCAGCATCGCTACCCGGCTGCCGTCTGCGGCGATCTTCAGGGTGGTGGTGCAGCCCTCGTAGCCGGTGGTCTCGGTCTCGCGGTAGGTCACATAGTAGCTGCCGCCCTTCAGCACAAAACTGCCCCGGGTCATCAGCTCCACAAACTCTTCTTTTTCTTCCTCCGCAGCCGGTTCGTCCAGCCGCTGCTCAATGCGGCTTTTGATGCGGATGATATAGTCTTCCTTCAGTGGCTTGCTCACGTTGTATTTCCTTATCAATATTTATCAATGGCGATCTGTTCCACCGGGCCGCCTTTGTACTCACCCAGAAACAGGTCTGCCGTCTGCACAAAGCTGTCCGGCACATCGCTGACGTAAAAGTGCGCCTGCCCGTTCTCGTGGCTGGCGCGCAGTCCGCGCTCGGCAAGCATCCGCTCCAGGTGATGGGCGGCGGTCATGGCGGGGTCCACCAGCGTGACGCCCGGGCCCATAAACTCCCCGATCATGCTTTTCAGCAGCGGGTAGTGGGTGCAGCCCAAGATCAGGGTGTCCACCCCGGCTTCGCGCACCTCGGTCAGGTACTGGGCAATGACCAGCTTTGTGACCTGCTGCTTTCCGGCTTCGCTGTGATCCACATACCCGGCCTCCACCAGCGGTACGAACAGCGGGCAGGGGCGGGCGGTGATCTCCACCCCGGGCACCAGCTGCCGCAGCAGCTTTTCGTAGCTGCGGGAGCGGATGGTGGCGGCTGTGCCAATGACGCCGATGCGGCGGTTGCGGGTGACGAAAGCAGCTTCCCGCGCGGCGGCGTCCACTACGCCAAGGTAGGGCACCGGCAGCTGGGCTGCTTCCGCAGCCGGGTAGGTGCTGCTCACCGTGCCGCAGGCCGCCATGATGCACTTGACGTTTTTGGAAAGCAGAAAGGCCACGTCCTGCCGGGCGTACTGCAGAATGGTCTCCGGGCTGCGGCTGCCGTAGGGCACCCGGCCGGTATCGCCGAAGTAGATGATATCCTCATGGGGCAGGCGCTTGCGCAGCTCCCGCACACCGGTCAGGCCGCCCAGACCGCTGTCGAACACACCGATGGGGCGATTATCCATGCTGCTTTTCCGTCCTTTCCACCGCCAGTGCGATCAGGCGGTCGATGAGCTGCGGCACCGGCAGACCCTCGTGCTCCATGAGCTTGGGGTACATACTGATAGCGGTAAAGCCGGGGAAGGTGTTGATCTCGTTGATGAGCACCCGGCCGGTGTTCTTTTCCACAAAGAAATCGCACCGTGCCAGACCTTCGCAGTTCAGTGCGGTGTAGGCCATGGCGGCGTAGGTCTTTACCTCGTCCAGCTTGGCTTCCGGCAGATGTGCCGGGATGACGGTCTGGCTCACGCCGTTCTTGTACTTGTCATCATAGGTGTAGAACTCTGCACCGGCAAGGATCTCACCGGGACGGGTGGCAACAGCGGGGTCGGAGCCGATGACGGCGCACTCCACTTCCTGTCCGTCCACAAAGGCTTCAAATACCACCTTGCGGTCGTTTTCCAGCGCAAGGGCGATGGCAGCCTTCAGCTCCTCCTGACTGGACACCTTGGAGATGCCCACACTGGAGCCTGCGTTGGCGGGCTTGACGAATACCGGCCAGCCCAGCTTTTCTTCAACGCCGGCGCACACGCCCTCCAGATCCTTCTCGATCTCCCAGCGGTTGGCAGCCACCCACTTGGTGTGGGGCACACCGTTGGCTTCAAACAGGGCGTTGGCCACAGCTTTGTCCATGCACACGGAGCTTGCCAGCACGCCGCAGCCCACATAGGCGATGCCTGCCAGCTCCAGCAGGCCCTGCACGGTGCCGTCCTCGCCCCACAGGCCGTGGAGCACCGGGATCACCACGTCAAGGTGCATCTTTTCCACCCGGCCGTCCGGGGTGAACAGGATCATGCCGTGGTCGGCGCGGTCCGGGCTGATCACGCAGGGCATATTGCCGGGCAGCTCTTCCCAGCTGCCATCGGCCATCTGCTCCGCCGTGGCCTCGGTGTAGAGCCAGCGGCCCTCCTTGGTGATGCCCACGGTGAGCACCTCGTATTTGCTGCGGTCGATGTTGCGGACAAAGTTGCCCACAGAGACACAGCTGACCTCATGTTCGCTGGACATACCGCCAAACAACAGAGCCACGCACATTTTATTTGCAGACTGCATGATATCTCACTCCTATTTATAAAGCCCCGGTAAAGGGGCGGCTTCAAACCGGTAAAATGCCGTTTCGATTCATTATACAATATCTACGCCCGCGATGCAAGCAGAATGCAAAAAAGCTGCCTTGGGATAAAAAGACGTCGGCTGCAAAAAAAAGTTTCTCAAAATCGCTTTTTTCTGCTTGACGGATTGAAAAACGCGTGGTACAATGATATCACCTCTTTTGCGGGGTTATTAAGTGCGCCTGTTTTTACAGCTGCCACCCGCACCCGAGGGAGGTTCAAAACAACCGTTATAATGGAGGTGTCAACAAATGACCGTTAAAATCACTCTGGCCTGCACCGAGTGCAAGCAGCGCAACTACAACACCACGAAGAACAAGAAGAACAACCCCGATCGTCTCGAGATGAAGAAGTATTGCCGTTTCTGCAAGAAGCACACCGTTCATCGCGAAACCAAGTAAAAGAAAGGCGGAGCATAATGGCAGACAAAACCGAGAAAAAGCCGGGCTTTGTGGCCAAAGCTAAAGCCGCTGTGAAGGGCTTCTGCGCACGGGTCGCAAAGTTCTTCCGCGATACCAAGAGCGAGCTGAAGAAGGTGGTCTGGCCGTCCAAGCAGGACGTCAAGACCAACACCATCGTCGTGCTTGTGACCGTCGCGATCGCAGCGGTTGTGATGATCCTGCTGGATGCCATCTTTGGTGGTATTCTGGGCCTGATCATCGGCGCCTGAGAATCATCTTGAAACGGAGGGTCAACCAAAATGGAAGAATCAACCAAGCTGGTAGATGAGTCCACTGAGGCTCTTTGGTATGTTGTGCATACCTATTCCGGTTACGAGAACAAGGTCGCCAACGACCTGCAGACCATGGTGGAGAACCGTCACCTGCAGGAGCTGATCTGCGACATCAAGGTTCCCGTCGAGATGGTTCCTGAGATCGACAAGAACGGTAAGCAGAAGATGGTGGAGCACAAGCTGTTCCCCGGCTACGTTCTGGTCAAAATGGTGATGAACGACGATACCTGGTATGTCGTGCGCAATACGCGCGGCTGCACCGGCTTCGTCGGCCCCGCCTCCAAGCCCGTTCCGCTGACCGCTGAGGAAGTGGAGAAGATGGGCGTGGAGAAGGCTGCACCGCTGAGCGTCGATTTTGCTGTCGGCGATACCGTGCAGATCACCGCCGGTCCTCTGGAAGGCTTTATGGGCCTTGTGGAAGAGATCGACACCGAGAGCTTCAAGGTAAAGCTCAAGGTCAATATGTTCGGCCGCGAGACCCCCGCAGAGGTGGAGATCGGTCAGGTCGAGCTGCCGTAACCAACCGGCAAGTTCCGTTTACCAAGGTAAGACCGCAGTGCGGTTCTTATAGAGCGTGTGCAGCGTGCACGCGCTCGTGGGAGGCGCAGAGACACTGCGCCGCAACTCACCACAGATTTTTGGAGGTGCATTTATCATGGCACAGAAAGTTACTGGCTACATTAAGCTGCAGATCGAGGCCGGCAAGGCGACTCCGGCTCCCCCTGTTGGCCCTGCTCTGGGTCAGAAGGGCGTCAACATCATGGCGTTCACCAAGGAGTTCAACGAGCGTACCAAGAACCAGATGGGTTATGTGATCCCCGTCGTCATCACCGTGTACGCTGACCGCTCCTTCAGCTTCATCACCAAGACTCCTCCGGCAGCTGTTCTGATCAAGAAGGCCGCTGGCATCAACACCGCTTCCGGCAAGCCCAACAAGGAAAAGGTCGCTTCTCTGACCGCCGCTCAGGTGGAAGAGATCGCCAAGACCAAGATGCCCGACCTGAACGCTGCTTCTCTGGAAGCTGCCTGCAGCATGGTTCGCGGCACCTGCCGTTCCATGGGCGTCACCGTCGAGGGCTGAGACATAAACAGTGGGAGGGCATAACACTGCCCGCATGACCACACAGGAGGATATACAATGAAACATGGCAAGCACTATGTCGACGCTGCAAAGCTGGTCGATTCTACTAAGGCATACGATGTGAACGAGGCTCTGGAGCTGGCTTGCAAGACCGCTTCCGCCAAGTTCGACGAGACCGTCGAGCTGCACGTCCGTCTGGGCGTTGACGGCCGTCACGCTGACCAGCAGGTCCGCGGCGCTGTCGTTCTGCCCAACGGCACCGGCAAGACCGTCCGCGTCTGCGCTATTGCTAAGGGCCCCGCAGCTGCTGCTGCCGAGGCTGCTGGCGCTGATATCGTTGGCGATGACGAGCTGATCGCAAAGATCGCCGGCGGCTTCATGGATTTCGACGTTGTCGTGACCACTCCCGATATGATGGGCCGCGTTGGCCGTCTCGGTAAGGTGCTGGGCCCCCGCGGCCTGATGCCCAACCCCAAGGCCGGCACTGTGGCTCCCGATCTGGGCAAGGCTGTCAGCGAGGCTAAGGCTGGTAAGATCGAGTACCGTCTGGACAAGCAGAACATCATCCATGTGCCCGTGGGCAAGGCTTCTTTCGGTGCAGAGAAGCTGTACACCAACCTGGACACTGTGATGGAGGCTATTGCCAAGGCAAAGCCCGCTGCAGCAAAGGGTACCTACTTCAAGAGCGCTACCATCGCCACCACCATGGGCCCTGGCATCCGTCTGAACACCCTGAAGTACGGTGTCTAATTTGAATTTCTGATGTTTTTCTGCCGTTCTGCGGAATGGCAGAAAAATTTTGTCGGAAATTGAAAAAAGTACTTGACAACGCCGCACGTTTGCGGTATTATAATCATGCTGTTTTTAAGACAGCAGGCGCTGGAGTCCAGTGTAAAGTTTGACCGCCTGCCGAGAAACGTGCGTAAAGTTGCTTTATGCCTCTCTCTCGGCGCAGTGCGCGGGAGAGAGGCTTTTTTCATTGCTCCGGCTTTCGATACAAGTTTTTGAAACGAGGTGAAACCGAATGCCCAGTGCAAAGATTCTTTCTGAAAAGCAGGCTTACGTCGCTGATCTGAAGGCAAAGTTTGAGAGTGCGGTTTCCGGCTGCGTCGTCGCTTACGGCGGCATTAACGTCGAGAACGACACCAAGCTCCGTAAGGAGCTGCGTGAGGCAGGCGTTGATTACATGGTCGTGAAGAACACCATGCTGCGTCTGGCTGTCAAGGGTACCTCTCTGGAGGGCCTGGCTGAGCAGTTCAAGGGCGATACCGCTATCGCTTTTGCTCACGAAGAGGATCCCATGTCCGCTGCCCGCATCCTGTGCAAGTATCAGGATGGCGATAAGTCCAAGAAGTTCGTCGTGAAGGCTGGCTTCATGGAAGGCAAGGCTATGAACGCCGCCGAGACCAACGCCATCGCAAAGCTGCCCAACCGCGAAGGCATGCTGTCCATGTTTGCAGGCGCCCTCACCAGCACTCTGTCTGGTCTGGCCGTTGCAATGCAGGCTTATGCCGACAAGCAGGAGGAGCCCGCTGCCTAATGGCTGCGTGACCGCCGCTTAACAAAAAACTGAAACAAACTAAAACCATTGATATTGGAGGGTTATTACCATGGCTTCTGAGAAGATTACTGCCATCATCGAGTCCGTCAAGGGCCTGACCGTTCTGGAGCTGAAGGAACTGATCGACACCTACTGCGAGGAGTTCGGTGTTTCTGCTGTTGCTGCTGCTGCTCCCGCTGCTGCTGGCGCTGCTGCTGCCGCTGAGGAAGAGAAGACCGAGTTCGACGTCATCCTGGCTGAGGCTGGCGCTACCAAGATGCAGGTCATCAAGGTCGTTAAGGAAATCACCGGTCTGGGCCTGAAGGAGGCTAAGGCTATCGTTGATGGCGCTCCCAAGGCTGTCAAGGAGAAGGTCTCCCAGGCTGAGGCTGACGACATCAAGAAGAAGCTGGAAGAGGCTGGCGCTAAGGTTGAGGTTAAGTAATTTAACCCCTTCTCTTACCGTTCTTTCTTGAACATCAAGAGGTCTGCACCGCAAGGTGCAGGCTTCTTTTTTATCTCGTGAAAATGCAATCCCGGAAAGTCCGCAGACTTTCCGGGATTGCTCAATAAAAATATTTTTCCGCTGAATATGCCCAAAGCAAAGCGGAGGACATTCCCGATCGTCCTCTTATCAAAAAAGGCTGCCGCACAAACCTGTGCAGCAGCCTTTCGTGTTATTCTTCCGGTGCAGCCTTGCACTCCTCCACATAGGCTGCGATCTTGTCGATCTGGATCTGTGCCACGGCACGGCCGGTCTCGTAAACGCGGCGCAGCTGGGCGGGGTCGCGCTCCATAGAGGGAATCTCCAGCGGGATGGGCGGGCGGATGACGAATGCCCGGCCGGACTGCTCCAGCATGGAAATATAGGCCAGCGTCTCATTATAGCGCTGGTGCCGGTCTGCCACGGCCTCCACAAAAGCGGGATAGCGCACATACCTTGCCCGGATAAGGGGCAGCATCTTGTTTTTCTGCTTTACAAAACCCTTGGGCTGGGTCAGGATGATCAGATTGCGCTTGTAGCCGATGGACTCGAAAAAGCGCACGGGAATAGAATCCGCAACACCGCCGTCCAGCAGCTGACAGTGGCCGATCTTTACGATTTTTGCCGCCAGCGGCATGGATGCCGATGCCTGCATCCACCGGATATCCTCGGCGTCGCCGGTGCGGCACTTGTGGTAGATGGGCTCACCGGTACGCACATCGGTGCACACCACAAAAAAGTCCATGGGGTTCTCCCGGAAAGCCTTGGTGTCAAAAGGGTCCAGCTTTTCCGGCACGGTATGGTAGCAGAACTGCTCGCTGTACAGGTTGCCGGTGCGCAGCAGATTGCCAAAGCCGGCGTAGCGCTTGTCATTGCAGTATTCCGTGTTGTAGCGGATGGTGCGCCCGATCTGGTGCGACTTGTAGTTGCAGCCGAACACTGCCCCCGCCGACACACCAATGGCACCGTCCAACTGGATGTTATGCTCCATCAGCACATCCAGTACGCCAGCGGTGAACATTCCACGCATGGCGCCGCCTTCCAGCACAAGTCCTGTTTTCATACCATTTTCCTCCTCGTCCGGTCAAAAATCCCGGATATTACCCTTCTCCTACAAGAATAGTATACTCGAAAACCGCGAAAGAACAAGGGAGGATAAGCCAAAAATGACCCGACAACCTCGCGAAGTTTCGGTATTTTTGGACAAGGTCATACTTTTAGAAAAAACGAAGAGGTTTGGTGCCGTATTTTTACGAATTTTGGCAAGAAAACCCCTTGTCAAAGCGGGATGCTTCCGGTATACTAGGTGAAACATTATATGATGGGCGCGTGTGGCGCGCGCCCGGGAATGGAAAACAGGCGGGCGCTTTTCGCGGCGGGCGAGCCGGAGACAGAAAACGCACCTGCAAGGGTTGGAGGATATACTTTATGAAGATGCTGGAAGATCGTATCCGCAAGGACGGCATTGTGCGCGAAGGCAACGTGCTCAAGGTGGACAGCTTTATCAACCACCAGATGGACATCCCGCTGTTCCGCGAGATGGCACGGGAGTGGAAGCGCCTGTTTGCGGGCAAGCCCATCAACAAGGTGCTCACCATCGAAGCCAGCGGCATCGGCATTGCGGCTGTGGTGGCCAGCGAGCTGAACGTGCCGGTGGTGTTTGCAAAAAAATCCATGAGCATCAATCTGGACTACGATAATTACAAGACTCAGATCCAGTCCTTCACCCACAAAAAGATCTACAACGTCATCGTCTCTAAAAAGTTCCTCACCCCGGAGGATCATGTGCTGATCATCGACGATTTTCTGGCCAACGGCTGCGCCCTGATGGGTCTGCTGGAACTGGCCGAGGAAGCCGGTGCCACCGTAGAGGGCATCGGCATCGCCGTGGAAAAGGGCTTCCAGCAGGGCGGCGAGCTGATCCGCAGCAAGGGCATCCAACTGGAGAGCCTTGCCATCGTGGACGCCATGGACAGCACCACCGGCGAGATCACCTTCCGCCCCCAGCCGAACCAGAACTAAATCGATTTTTCAAAGGCTGCTGCACAGGCACTGTGCAGCAGCCTTTGTTGTCTCTACGCCCCATCAAAGCTGTCTCCATCGGCGGGCAGGGCAGCGGCTTGCGCGTCTGCGCTGCCGGTGTCCGCTGCCCGGGGGACGCCCTTGTACACCAGCGTCTGCTCCAGCACTTCGGCGCAGACCGGTGCTGAAAGACTGCCGCCGGCGGTGGTCCAGCTGTGTGGCTCATCCAGACAGACCAGACACAAAAACTGCGGATCATCAATGGGCGCTACCGCCACAAAGCTGGCGATGCGGGCTTTCTCGTCGGCGCTGTCCAGCTTCTGGCTGGTGCCGCTTTTGCCGCCCACCCGGTAGCCCGCGATCTGTGCGTTGCGTCCGCCGCCGTACAGCACCACCGCCTCCATCATCTCCCGCATGGCGGCGGAGGTGGCGGGCTGGATCACCTGCCGCTTGCACACCGGGGCATTGTGCTGCAAAACGCTGCCGTCCGGCGCTAGGATGTCCGATACCAGATACGGCTGCATCAGACGCCCGCCGTTTACCACCGCGCAGACGGCAGCAGCCATTTCCAGATAGGAAATTTTGCTGCTCTGCCCGAAGGCACAGGACGCCAGCTCTACCGGCCCCATGCGGTCGGCGGTGTAGTACAGGCTCTTTTTCGGCTCGGCGGGCAGGTCGATGCCGGTGGGCTCCCGTAGGCCGAAAGCGGCAAAATAATCGCAGAAAGCCTGCTTGCCCAGCCGCGCCCCGATCTGGATGAAGCTCTGATTGCAGGAGTTTTCCAGCGCCTGTGTCACGGTCTGGCTGCCGTGGCGTTTGTGGTTGGCGCAGTGGAAACGCGTGCCTGCCACCGAGATGGAGTCTCCGCAGTAAAAGGTGGAGTGCCGGGTGATGGCACCGGCGTCCAGCGCCGCCGCGCAGGTGATGAGTTTGAACACACTGCCCGGCTCGTATAAGTCGCTTACCGCCTTGTTGCGCCACTGGGTCTGCTGTGCCAGCTGCAGGGCGGCGGCGCGCTCTTTGCCGGAAAGAGCGTCCACGGCGGCGCGTGCGGCTTTGTCGGCGATCACCCGGGGCTGGTTGGGGTCGTAGGCCGGGGTGGTGGCCATGGCCAGCACTGCCCCGGTGTTCACCTCCATCACGATGCCCACGCTGCGGGCGGCTACATGATGCTCCTGCACCGCATAATTCAACGCATTTTCAAGGTAATGTTGAATATTTGCATCGATGGTCAGCCGCAGCCCGCTGCCCTCCACGGGCGTAAGTTCCGTCTCGTAGCTCTGCGCCAGCGTGTAGCCCCAAGCATTCACCGCAGTCAGCACCACCCCATTCTGCCCGGTAAGGGTGTCGTTATATTTCAGCTCCAGCCCGCTGACCCCGGCGTTGTCCACGTTGGTGAACCCCAGCACCGAGGCCAAAAACTCCCCCTGCGGGTACCAGCGCTTGGAATCCTGATTGATGCGCACGCCGGTAATGCCGTTTTCCGCGCAGAAATCCCGCACTGCATCAGCAGTTTCCCGCTCCACCCGGTAGCGCAAAAGGCAGTCGTTCGCGCGCCGGTCGCTGAACTTTTCCAGCAGTTTTGTTTCGTCCAATTCCAGTATCTCGGCAAGCCCTTTGGCGGCGAGGGCAAGTTTATCTTCCGGCATCTCCCGGGGGCTGGCGCGCAGGGTCCAGCAGCTGCTGTTGGCAGCAAGCAGCGCACCATCGGCGCTGTATATTTTGCCCCGGTCAGCGGGCACAACGGTGTCCCGCAGCTGCTGTCCCAGCGCCCGCTGGGTGTACCAGCCGCCGGTGCATAATTGCAGCCAGAACAACCGCCCGATGAGCCCTGCAAAGCAGACGGCGCACAGCCCCACCGCAATGAGCCGCGCCCGCAGACGGAACGCCCGCTCCGGTAAAGTGCGCAGGGCGTCCGTGGGTTTTGAGCCGCGCATGGCAGCACCCCCTTTGCGGGCAGTTTATGCGCCCGGCAGCAGCGTGTATGACTAACCACCCCCGCACCCGCGTACAATAACAGAAACGGAGGTGACCGGGATTGCACAGAACTGCTGCCCGCAAAGGGCTGCTGCGGCCGCTGCCGCCCATGGACCTGCCCTTTCTGGTGCTGGTGCTCACGCTGGTAGCCTTTGGGCTGGTGATGCTGTGCAGCGCCAGCAGCGCGGTGGCACTGTACCGGCGGCAGGACGCCTTTGCCTATGTGCGGCCGCAGCTGCTGTACGCCGCTATGGGTCTGGCGGCGATGTGGATGGCCAGCCGGATGGACTACCACATCTATCACAAACTGGCGTGGCCGCTGCTGGCGCTCTCGCTGGTGCTGCTGACGGCGGTGCTGTTCATGCCGGAGTATAACGGCTGTAAGCGCTGGCTGGTGCTGCCGGGGCTGGGCACATTACAGCCCAGCGAGATCGCCAAATTTGCGGTGGTGCTGGTGTTTGCCCATATCATCGCTCTGAACCACGACCGCATGGGCAGCTTTGCGGTGGGGGTAGTACCCTTTGCGCTGGTGCTGGGGGTGGTGGCGGTTCTCATGCTGCTGGAACCCCACCTTTCCGGCACGGTGCTGATCTTGAGTATCGGCGCGGTGCTCATGTTCGTGGGCGGCACCGGGCTGCGGTGGTTCATGCTGGCGGGGGCGGGCGGCGCTGCCGCCATTGGCACGGCCATCGTGCTCATGCCGGAACTGGTGCCCTATGCCGCCGACCGTCTTAATTCGTGGCTCGACCCCTTTGCCGACCCGCTGGGGGATGGCCACCAGACCATCCAGAGCCTCTATGCCATCGGCTCCGGCGGGGCCACCGGGCTGGGGCTGGGCAACAGCCGCCAGAAGCACCTCTTTGTGCCCGAACCTCAGAACGACTTTATCTTTTCCATCCTGTGCGAGGAGCTGGGCTTTGTGGGGGCCTGCGGGGTGATCCTACTGTTTGCGCTGCTGCTGTGGCGGGGCGTCACGCTGGCGGCCCACGCGCCGGACCGGTTCGGGGCGCTGCTGGTGGTGGGCTTTGTGGTGCAGGTGGCCCTGCAGGCGGTGCTGAACATGGCCGTTGTCACCAACACCATCCCCAATACTGGCATCAGCCTGCCGTTTTTCTCCTCCGGCGGCACCAGCCTGATGATGCTTCTGGGCGAGATGGGCATCGTGCTCTCCGTCTCCCGGGGCGAAAGCTGATATAGACCGGCATTTCCAGCCGCAAAGGGGAAATATCGGTGCAGGAAAGCCGAAAAAAGCGGACAAATGACCGGACAAATCCCGCAGACAGCGGGAAAGCCGTTTCCGGTGCATTTCTTTGACCAAAGACCCTCGTTTTGCATACCATGGGGTATCTTTTGCAGAACGGGGGTCTTGGCATGGCTGGGGATTGGATCATTACGGGCGGACGGCCTTTGCAGGGCAGGGTGGAAGTGCCTGCGGCCAAAAACAGTGCGCTGCCGCTGCTGGCAGCTGCGCTGCTGTGCAGCGGGCCGGTGCGGCTGCAAAATGTGCCGCGCCTGACCGACGTGGAGGACTGTCTTGCCCTGCTGCGGGGCGTGGGCTGCACGGCGGGCTGGCAGGGCGCAGCGCTGGCGGTGCAGGGGCAGCCCATGCGCACCGACCTTGCACCGGAGGCCGCAGGCAGGATGCGGGCGTCTATCCTGTTCTGTGCGCCGCTGCTGGCGCGGCTGGGGCGGGTGAGCACCGTGCTGCCCGGGGGCTGCCGCATCGGGGCAAGGCCCATCGACCTGCATTTGCAGGGGCTGGCGCAGATGGGCGTGCGGCAGCTGCCCGCAGCGCCCGGACAGCTTACGCTTTACGCCCCGGCGGGGCTGCGGGGCGCGGAGATCTGTCTAGCTTTCCCCAGCGTGGGCGCAACCGAGACGCTGCTGCTGGCCGCTGCCACAGCGCAGGGGCAGACCGTGCTGCATGGTGCCGCAAAGGAACCGGAGATCGTGGATCTTGCCGCCTTCCTCAACGCCTGCGGCGGCTGCGTGGAGGGTGCGGGCACCGACACCATCCGGGTGCAGGGAAGGCGCTGCCTTGCGGGCTGCACCTTTGCGCCGATGCCAGACCGCATCATCGCCTCCACACTGGCCTGCGCAGTGGCAGCGGCGGGCGGCTGGGTGGAACTGGCGGGCTGCGCACCCGGGCTGTATGCGCCGCTGCTGGAAATTCTGGAACAAATGGGCTGCACCGTAGAGCGGGCAAACGATGCTGCCGCCATTTCACGGTTCGGGGCGCTGCGCGGCGCGGGAAATGTGCACACCGCACCCTATCCCGGTCTTGCCACGGACGCCGCCCCGCTGCTGGCGGCGGTGATGCTCTGCGCACAGGGCGAAAGCAGCCTGCAGGACAGGGTGTTTGAAAACCGTTTTGCCTGTGCCGGGGGCTTTGCGGCGCTGGGGGCTAACGTCCGGGTGGCAGAGCGCACGTTGTATGTACAGCCTGCCGGGGCGCTGCACGGGGCAAAGCTGACCGCACCGGACCTGCGCGGCGGGGCGGCGCTGGTGGTTGCAGCGCTGGCTGCCCGGGGCAGCAGCCGCCTTGACGGGGTGGAGCTTGTCCGGCGCGGTTATGCGGAGCTTGACCGGCTTTTGGCGGGGCTGGGCGCACAGATTTGGCAGGAAATTCCCGCCCGGAGAGGGCTTGCGAAAAAAACACCCATGAAAAAGCAATTTTGTCTTGCAATCGGAGCGAAAAAATGATACGATACAGTTATATAAGTATCGTATGATAGTTTCTGTGCGGCTTTTGCGCAGTTCCACATAAAAATCCGATGGAGGACAAAGTTATGGCATTGATGCTCGACGAAGAACTGGACGAAAACGTTACGACGATCAAAGTGATCGGTGTAGGCGGCGGCGGCGGCAACGCCGTGAACCGCATGGTGAGCGACGGCCTGCAGGGCGTGGAGTTCATCGCCATGAATACCGACCAGCAGGCACTGGCCAAGAACCATGCCTCGGTCAAGGTGCAGCTGGGTTCCAAGCTGACCAAGGGTCGCGGTGCGGGTGCAGACCCGGAGATCGGCCAGCGCGCCGCTGAAGAAAGCAAGGACGAGATCGCCAATGCCCTCAAGGGCTCCCAGATGGTCTTTATCACCGCCGGTATGGGCGGCGGCACCGGCACCGGTGCAGCACCCGTTGTGGCCGAGGTGGCACACGATCTGGGCATCCTGACCGTTGGCATCGTTACCAAGCCCTTCTCCTTTGAGGGCAAGCGCAAGATGGGTCTGGCCGAGCAGGGCATTGCCAACCTGCTGATGCACGTTGACAGCCTGATCGTCATCCCCAACGAGCGCCTGAAGATGATCAGTCAGGAAAAGATCACCCTGATGAATGCCTTTCAGGCCGCCGATAACGTGCTGCGTCAGGGCGTGGAGTCCATCTCTGCCCTGATCAACGTGCCCGCCTTCATCAATCTGGACTTTGCCGATGTGCGCTCCATCATGAAGGATGCCGGCTACGCCCACATGGGCGTGGGCAGCGCCAAGGGTGCAGGCAAGGCCGAGAACGCCGCCAAGGCTGCTATCTCCAGCCCGCTGCTGGAGACCAGCATTGCCGGTGCACACGGCGTTATCATCAACATCACTTCCAGCCCGGACATCGGTCTGGAGGACGTGGAGACCGCCGCAGGTCTCATCACCCAGAGCGCACATCCCGATGCAAACATTATCTGGGGTACTGCATTTGATGAGAACCTGTCCGATGAGATGCGCGTGACCGTTGTGGCCACCGGTTTCGACAACAAGAGCGCCAGCGACCTGCGCAACAGCATCAACAACGCCATGGGCGGTGCACAGTCTGTGCCGTCTGCGGTGTTCAGCAGCGACACCGGCGCAGCCGCAGCCCCGGTAAGCAATGCCGCCCCGGCTGCTGCTCCGGCTGAAAAGAAGGCCGTGGAGGAGGAAAGCAGCGACAACCGTTACTACGACGAGCTGCTGGCCATCCTGAACAAGCGTAAGTAAGATCAGGCTACAATGGGGCTGGCAGCTGCGCCCATGCGGTCAGCGCCGGTTCCATGTAAGGTGTGCATGGGAGGGCATCATGGTGCAGACAGAGCGGGAGACCGGTGCCCTGCGCGGACAATTTGCCCGGCAGGTCACTGTACAGGCATCTGCCGCAGCTCAGGCGGAAAGCGCCCGGGCGCAGGCAGAGCAGCTGAGCCGCAAGCTGGCTGCGGCACGCGCCGAGGTGCGCCGGTATCAGACCCGGATGTTCGCCTTTGAGCGCACTCTGCTTGCCCTCAAGCACGATAATGCAGAGCTGGAGACCGCCTGCGAGCAGGCATGGGAGCAGCTGGAGCTGGCCAACGCCCGGGCAGAAAAGGCTGAAGCCGCCTGCCGCAGAGCCGAAGCTGCCCTTGCAGCCATACAGCAGACTGCCCCGGAAACACCCGCACAGCCGGACACAATCCCCGAGACTGTGCCGCAGTGCGAAGCGGTGGAGGAACAGTCTGCGCCGGAAACGGAAGAACTGCTCTGCGCCCCGGAACAGGCACTGCCCCCGGAGCCCGCACAGCCTGCATGGCAGCCGGAGACCCGGCTGGAGCAGATGGCCGCGGAGCTGATGGGCTGGTTCGATGCCATGATGCCCCAAGAGTGAACCTAGAAAGGACTGTTGCGTGTTTTGCGCAGCAGTCCTTTTTCTTTCTGCGTGGGACGATTTAAAATGCGCTCCGCTTTGCTTTGCGCATCATCAGCGGAAATAAGGTTTATATTTCGCGGTTGCAGCGCTCTGCGGAGCGCTGCAACCGCATTTTCACAGGAAGGGCTGTAACGACAAACGGCTTGCTTTCGAACAACGTTTGCAAAGGGTACTGTAAAAAAGGGTACTGTAAAAATTGGATTGCATTTATACAGCCGGGAATGAGAACGTTTGCAGAAAATACCGGAAAATGGCAGAAATGTTGCACGCAGCCTTGCATTTTGCTGTAAAATCCAGTAAAGTATAAATGAATGTAAAAAAAGCGGATGCCGGGGAAAGCCCGCTGCATCCGGTCAGTGCAAGCAGCGTACCCGGAACAAAGCCGGGGCAGAAGGATGCACCGCAAAAGGAGAGACATGGCCATGAACGAGAAACCGAAGATCCTGATCACGGATGATTCCGAGATCAACCGTGCCCTGCTCAAGGAGATACTGGGCGATGGCTATGACTATCTGGAAGCCGAGGACGGCGCAGCGGCGGTGGAGCTGATGCGGCAGCGCACGGATATCTCCCTGCTGCTGCTGGATCTGATGATGCCGGGCATGGATGGCTTTGACGTGCTGCGGGTGATGAAGTACCACGCATGGCTGGACGAGATCCCGGTCATCGTCATTTCGGCGACAGAGGATACCGCCAACATTGAGCGCGCCTACGATCTGGGCGTAACGGACTACATCCGCCGCCCTTTCGAGCGCATCATGATCCTGCGCCGGGTGAAGAATGTCCTCATGCTGTACGCTAAGCAAAAGCGGCTCACCCGCCTTGTCACCGATCAGGTGTACGAAAAAGAGCACAACAGCGTGCTGATGATCAGCATCCTGAGCCATGTGGTGGAGTTCCGCAACAGCGAAAGCGGGCTTCATGTCCTGCACATCCGTACCCTGACCGACCTGCTTTTGCACCGGCTGGTGCAAAAGACCGACCGCTATCAGCTGGACGAAAGCGATATCGCCCGCATCAGCACGGCCTCGGCGCTGCATGATATCGGCAAGATCGTCATCCCGGAGGAAATCCTGAACAAGCCCGGACGCCTGACCGCCGAAGAGTTTGCCATCATCAAGAATCATACTGTGGCGGGTGCGCAGATGCTGCAGGATCTGGGACAGGCTATTGCGCAGGACGAGCCGCTTTTGCAGGTGGCGCACGCTATCTGCCGCTGGCACCACGAGCGCTGGGACGGCAATGGCTACCCCGACCGGCTGAAAGGGGACGAGATCCCTATTGCGGCGCAGGTGGTGGCGCTGGCAGACGTGTACGACGCCCTGACCAGCGAGCGCTGCTATAAGCACGCCTACGACCATGACACCGCGCTGCGCATGATATTGAACGGCGAGTGCGGTGCCTTCAACCCGCTGCTGCTGGATTGCCTGCAGGAGTCCTCGGAGCAGCTGCGTGCTGAGCTGAACCTCTCGGAGTGGGACCGGGGCTTCCGGCAGGAGACCCACCGCCTTTCCGAGGAGATCCTGCACCGGGAGGCGCTGCCCCGGGAGAACCACGCTCAGCTGCTGCTGGAGCAGGAAAAAGAGCGCACGGATTTCTACGCCGCCCAGTGCGGCGGCATCCGGTTCGACTACGACCTGCTGGCAGGCAGCGTGACGGTGTATGACTACCACGCCGAGCCGATGCAGCAAAAAACGGTAACGGATTTTGCACAGGGCAGGGGACTTGGCTTTTTGAACGAGCAGGATCGGCGCAAGCTTTCCAAGGCCATCAGCCGCGCTACGCCGGAAGCGCCGGACGTGGTGCTGCCGGTCATGGTGCAGCGAGATGGGAAGCCGCACCTGCACCGGATGGCGCTGCATACTATCTGGAGCGGTGCCGGGGTGCGCCGCTGCGTGAATGTGCTGGGTCAGCTCACCGACGAGCAGCACCGCGTGGAGCATCAGGCCGAACTGCTGACCGCACTTGACCCGGAAGAGGACCCTGCCCACTTCCTGCGGCGGCTGCAGGGCATCTTTGACGTGGTGCGTCTGGTAGACCCGGGGCACCGCAAGGTGCTTACGCTGGACAGTGACGGCATCCTGACTGAAAAGCCCGGCAGCTGCCACATGGTATGGAACCGGGATACCCGGTGCGAGAACTGCATCTCTGCCAAAGCCTACGCCCGCAAGACCATCCTGAATAAGATCGAGTTCAAGGACGAGGAAGCCTACTTTGTCATCTCCAAGTACATCGAGGTAGGCGGCAGGGGCTGTATGCTGGAAATGGTCACCCGGCTGACGGACGGCCGCTGGCTGGACATGGGCGGCCACCGGCTGCTGCTGGACCGCTGCGACGGAATGGAGCGCAGCGCCTTCGTAGACCCCCTGACCGGGGCCTACACCCGCCGTTATTTTGATAAGTTCCTTGCCAGCGGCGAGATGAGCGGCGGCGTGGCGATGATCGATGTGGATCAGTTCAAGGCGGTCAACGACAGCTTTGGGCATCTGGTGGGAGATGAAGCACTGAAAACGGTGGCGGAAGCCATGCAGAACTGCCTGCGCCAGACCGATATCCTGATCCGCTACGGCGGCGATGAATTTTTGCTGCTGATGCCCCAGAGCCGCCCCAACGGGGTGGAAAGCGTCATCCGGCGTGTGCAGAACGCTGTGCAGGCGGCACGGGTGCCCAGCCACCCAGAGCTCCGGCTTTCGGTAAGCATTGGCGGGGTATGCGATGTGCAGCCCTTGACCGAAGCCATCCGTCAGGCGGACGTCCGGATGTACCGCAATAAGGAAAATGGATAACAAAAAGCGTTGCACAAAACACTGTGCAACGCTTTTTTGTTCTCTAGCGCATATTACTGGTGCGGTGCTCCATCAGGTAGGTAGCCTGCAGGTCTGCGATGTGCAGCTTGACCGCCAGCGGGTACTTGTCGTAGGCTTCCGAGATGGCAAAGCAGCCGCCCCGGGCAGCATCATCAAAGCCGCCCATGTGCCAGCGGATGGCAACTGCTTCTTCCACCTTCAGCTTCATGAACCGCTCGATGAGGAACACGCTCTTTTCGCCGTGACCGTAGGGAAACAGGTCCTCTACACTGTAAAAAGGCGCTTTCTCCCACTGTCCGGTGGCTTCATTCTTCACGTTGCGGGTGCCCAGCTTGTAGTAGTTGGCCTTGCACAGATCGTGCAGCAGGGCACAGATGGCGTAGCTCTCCTCGCTTTCACCCTCGGTAAAAAAGCTGTCGTGCAGCGCATGGTAGACGTTCAGGCTGTGCATACACAGCCCGCCTTCACAGGCCCCGTGGAAGCGGGTGGACGCCGGTGCGGTAAAAAAATCCGTCTTTTTGTCCAGCCAGTCCAGCAGCTTTTCGCTGCCCGGACGGGTGACGTGCTGCTGCCAGATGTCCAGAAACTCTGCGCGGTCGCCCCCGCTCACAGCTCCATATCCTCCAGAATGCCCTTGAGGATGGCCAGCTCGTCGTGGCTCAGGGAGATGCCCTTGCCCATGCGGGTGCCGTCCGGGGACCAGTCGCGGATGTCGTACTTGGGCTCGCCGTCGTTCCAGCTGATAAGGTTCAGCTGGCGCTCCCAGCCGCGGGGACGCTGGCTCAGCACGGCTACACGCTGGACAACTTCGTATTTGATCTCTGCCATATTGCAAAACCTGCCTTTATGTTTGTATGCTACCATAATAAGGGAAGTGCGGCGAGATTTCAACAGGTAAACTGAAATATTTTAAAAAATTTTTGTTACGCTCAGCCGTAAGGGGCGTCCTCGCGCCATTCCACCAGCTCTAAAACGGCGGCGGTGTCCTCGTCCGGGGCAGGGTGACGGCTGTGCAGTTTTTGCTTTGTGCTGAACAGCCCGGGCGCGTAGTGCGCCATCACGCTGGTCTGCACGTCCCCGGCCAGAAAGGCGGCGGCGTTTTTCTGGCGGCAGGCCATGGGGGTGCCGTCTGTCATGGGAACGCCGGGCTTTTCCGGCTGCGGCAGTTCCGGCGGGGGCAGCTGGGTGCCGGGTGTGTCCGGCGCAGCCGGGGGCTGCAGGGGCATCCTACCCAGCGGCGGGGCATTGCGGGTGCTGTTTGCCTGCGGGGCGGCAGCGGTGCCGGGCTGGTTTTCCAGTTCGTGTCGGATGAAGGGCTCCAGAGAGTTCATCAAAATCACCTCCGCCCCTAGTGTGCCCCGCCAGAAGCGTTTTACACCCGCAGCTCTACGGTGGAGCCGCCGGTGCGGGCTTTGTGCACCACCACCTGCCGGTCGATGCGGTCCTTCAGCGCCCCCACATGGGAGATGATGCCCACCAGCCGGTCGCCCTCGGTCAGGCCGGAAAGCACCCGGATGGCCAGCTCCAGCGATTCCTCGTCCAGCGAGCCAAAGCCCTCGTCCAGGAACAAAGTATCCAGCCGGATGCCCCCGGCGCTGCTCTGCACCTCATCCGAAAGGCCAAGCGCCAGCGCCAGCGAAGCCTTGAAGCTCTCGCCGCCGGAAAGGGTCTTGACGCTGCGGCGGGTGCCGTTGTAGTGGTCGATGACGCCAAGGTCCAGCCCGGACTGGCTGCGCTGGTTCTCTGCACCGATGCGCTCCAGCTCGTACTGCCCGGCGGTCATCTGCATCAGCCGGGTGTTGGCGTAGCGCAGAATGCGGTCCAGATAGTTCATCTGGATGTAGGCTTCCAGTTTGATCTTTTGCTTGCTGGTCAAAGTGCCGCCCGCTGTGGCAGCCAGCGCGCTGACCCACTGCCACCGGCTTTCCAGCGTCTGCCGCGCTTCGGCGGCAGCGCGGTACTGCGCCGCCGTTTTGCGGTTGGGCAGCAATTGTGCCGAAAGCTGCTTTTCCCGGTTGCGCAAAGTCTCCCGCGCGGCGGTCAGCGCGGTCTGCTGTGCGGTAAGCTCCTCGGCGCTGCGGGCGGGCAGCTCCTTTTGGGCGGCGGTCTGCTGTGCGGTCAGTGCATCCACGGCGGCTTCGGCGGCGGCAACGGCCTGCTCGGCCTGTTTCAGGCGGCGCTGTGCCGTGTCCATACCGGTGCGCAGGGCACTGCGGTCGGCTTCCAGCTTGTCCAGTGCCGCCTGCGCGTCCGCGCGCCGGGGGTAGGGCAGGGCGGCGCGCCGCTCTGCGATCTGCCCTTCCAGCGCGTCTGCGCTGGCATTCTGGGCGGCGGCGCTGCGGTCAGCTTCGGCAGCGGCCTGTTCCAGCGCCGGGCGCTGGCGGGTCTTGTTTTGCCGGTCAGCTTCCAGCTGCGCCTTGCGGCGGCAGTCAGCTTCGGCCTGTCGGCACTGTGCGGCACAGTCGGCCTGTGCCGTCTGCAAAGCGGCGGTTTCCTCGGCCAGAACATTGGTCATCAGGGCAAAGGTGAGGGGCACCGTGCCCTCCGGGGCGGTAAAGCGCTCCGGCAGCAGGGTCTCGGAGTCCCGCCGGAGAGAGATCTTTGCTTCGTTGGCAGCGGCAAGGGCGCTCTGGGCGGCAGCGCTGGCAGTCTGTGCCTGCCGGTCAGCCGCGGCAGCAGCCTGCCGTGCAGCTTCCACCTGCGCCTGCGTGGGCGCGGTATGGGGCAGCAGGGCGCGGGCAGGGTGATGGGTGCTGCCGCACACCGGGCAGGGTGCGCCCTCGGTCAGGCTCTCGGCCAGCAGTCCGGCCTGTGCGTCCAAGAATGCCCGTTCCAGTGTATTCTGACGGGCACGGGCTTCGTCCTGTGCGGCGGCAGCGGCGCGGTAGCTCTCCTGCGCCTTGTGTGCGCGTTTGGCCTGATGCTGGCATTCCGCAAGGCGCTGTTCCAGCTTTGTCAGTGCTTCGCCGCGCTGTGCCAGCTGGGCGCTGCGGGTTTGCAGCGCCAGCAGCCGGGTGTCCGCGTCTGCCAGTGCGGCAAGGTCGGTCTCAGCGGCGGCAAGGGCAGCGTTCAGGCTGTCCAGCTGGGTGCGCCGCTTTTGTGCCTGTGCCGCTGCCAGCCGGGCGGCGTCCCGCGCTTCGGCCTGCTGGCGGCAGAGGGTGTCCAGCGCGTCATAGGCCGCAAGGGCGCTCTGCGCCTGCGTCACCTGCGCGGTGAGGGCATCCAGCTGCGCGGCGTCCCCGGCGTGGCGGTCGGCTTCGGCGCGGGCAGCGTCCAGTGCGGGCCTTGCGGCGGCAAGCTCTGCCTGCCGGGCGGTCAGCTGCTGCGCCAGCCGCTGCGCCTGTGCGGCGGCACCCAGCTGCTGCTGTACTTTGTCCAGCTGGGCTTCGGTGATGTGCAGAGCGGTGCTGGCTTCTTCCAGCGCCGCAGCCTGCCGTGCGGTCAGGGCGTCCAGTAAAGCAAGCGCCGTTTCCGGCACGGTCTGGGCGCACAGGGTGCGCAGCGCCTCGGCGTCTGGGTCCTCCGGGCTGAATTGCAACCCGCCCAGCAGGCTGTCCAGTTTGGCGTTCTGGGCGGTGCGCTGCTGGTTCAGCGCGGCGGCTTCTGCCTGCAAACGCTCCTGCAGTTGGGCATAGCGCTGGGTGCGGAACAGCTTGCGGAAGATGCGGCTGCGCTCCTCCGTAGAAGCGTTGAGCAGCTTTGTGAACTGCCCCTGCGCGATGAGCACGATCTGGGAAAACTGGTTGTAGTCCAGCCCGATGATCTCCTGCACGGCGGCGGTCACGTCCTTTGCCTTGGTCACCGGCGGGCGGTCGTCCGGGTAGGTCAGGGTGGCATCCGCCTTTTCGGTGGTCATGCCCTCGCCCCGGGTTTTGGGACGCTGATACTCCGGGTTGCGGCGCACCATGTAGCGCACGCCGTGCACCTCAAATTCCAGCTCCACAAAGGTGGGGGTTTTGTCGTCTGCGTACTTGCAGCGCAGCATGGAGCCCTCCCGGATACCGCTGCTGGAATGATCGTACAGCGCGTAGGTGATGGCGTCAAAAATAGTGGTCTTGCCCGCGCCGGTGTCGCCGGTAATGAGATACAGCCCGCCTTTGCCCAGCTTTTCAAGGTCAAGGGTAGTCTGGGCGGCATAGGGGCCAAAGGCCGAAAGGGTCAGTCGCAGCGGTCTCATAGGGTGTCGCCCTCCTTCCAGATCTCCTCGATCAGCGCTTGGCAGAACGCCGTCTGCTCGGCGGTCAGGGGCTGGTTATTTTGCAGCTGGTAGAAGGCTGCCAGATGCTCCAGCGGGGAGATGCTCTCGGTGCGCTCCGGGGCGCAGATCTCCTGCTGCTGGCGGGTGCGCTGGTTATCGTAGTCCAGCTGCATCAGGTTGGGGTAGATGACCCGCAGCCGCGTCAGCGCGTCCGGCACGTCCTGCTCGTCGGTCAGGGTGATGTGCAGGTAATCGTCCACGGCGGTGCCCTCGTAGCGGCTGCGGTCGGTCAGTTCCATGTAGCTGCCCCGCAGCCCGCGCAACTCGTGCCGGGGGGTCAGGGGCGCGGTGGTGATGTGCACCTCGCCCTTTGCGCCCAGCTCCACAAAGGTGGCGCTTTTGTGCTGCCCCGCCTCCGAGAAGGAATATTTCAGCGGCGTGCCGCAGTAGCGCAAGGTTTCCCGCCCCACCTTCTGCGGGCTGTGCAGATGCCCCAGCGCCACATAGTCAAAGGCATCGAACAGGGCAGCGTCCACGCTGTCCACCCCGCCCACCGAGGGTTCCTCGCTCTCGCAGGCGGCAGCACCCGCCACAAACTGGTGCGCCACCAGCACGCTGCGGTGGCCGGGGTCCGGGGTGCAGTGCCGCAGCACACAGGCAAGGGCATCATTGTAGCTTTCAATGGGCTCGTCCGGCCAGACGTGCCGCACCATGGCGGGCTTTAAAAAGGGCAGTAAGTACACATCCACCGTGCCGTGGGCATCCTGCAAAGGGATGGGATGCGGCGCACCGGTGAACACCGGGCTGACGTAGACCCGGCTGTCGGCCAGCAGGGCAGAGCCAAAGGCCACCCGGTCGGCAGAATCGTGGTTGCCGCTGATGGCGAACACCGGCAGCTTCCGCGCCGCCAGTTGGGTAAGGAACCAGTCCAGCAGCCGCACCGCTTCGGCAGGGGGAACGGGCTTGTCGTAAAGGTCGCCTGCCAGCAGCACGCCGTCCACAGGGGTCTCATCCAGCAGGGTCAGAATTTCTTCCAGAATATACCGCTGGTCCTCCAGCATGGAAAACTCGCACACCCGCTTGCCCAGATGCAGGTCGGACAAATGCAGAAAACGCAAACAGGAACACCGCCTTTCAAAAATGCTTTGCCCTATTATAACGCAGCCGCCGCTGCGGGCGCAACCAAGGAGAACAGAAAAAGCACCTGCAATGTCTGGAAACAATGCAGGTGCTCTTGCCTTTAGCGGGCTCGCCCTCTCCGTCTGCTCACTGCGTTCGCATCCACCTCTCCCAAAGGGAGAGGCCTTGGCAAAGAGATGAACTTTGCGTGGATTGCCAAGGGCTCCCACTTTGGGGGAGCTGGCATCGCGTAGCGATGACTGAGAGGGCGAGGACGCTGACCTTGCGTAGTACCCTTTGCAAGCAATCAGAACATCTTTTCCCAAGTGGCGTAGCCCACGCTGCCGTCTGCCGTCAGACCGTTGCGCCGCTGGAACCGCTGCACGGCGGTAGCGGTGGCTGCACCGTATTTTCCGTCATCCTTCAGCCGCTCGCCCAGAGAGTTGAGCTTCTGCTGTACCAAACGCACCGTGCCGCCGGAGGAGCCGGTGTGCAGCACGATGCCGGGATATGGAACCTTCAGCCCGTGCTTTGCGGTGTAGCGGGTGTAGAGCACGTTCCATGTGTTCGCGCCCACCTTGCCGTCCACATTCATCTTGTTTTTCAGCTGGAACTCCTGTACGGCACGCTGGGTGCTTGCGCCGAATTTGCCGTCCGCCTTCAGCGCATCGTACCATGTGCACGCATCGCGCACGCCGTTGAGCCACGTCTGTACAAGTGCCACGTCCGGCCCGGAGGAGCCGCGCTGGAGCAGAGAATAATAAGCAGGGATCGCCATAGTGGATAACACACTCCTTTCGCCCTATGCTATGCGGCGAAAGCGCCGGGCGTTACCCAAGCAGCACCACGTCCTCCCGGCGGGCGGTGTGCTGCTGCACCCATTCCACCAGCCGGAGCCGGAGAATGTAGTTCCCGCAGACGAGGTCGTTTTCGGCGGGCCGGGCGTAGCCCCCGCAGGCAGAGCGGCACAGGCCCGGGTAGAGCACGCACCACCAGTTGCGGCCGGTGCCGGCGCCGATCTGGATGCGCAGCGCGTCGTACCGCCCGGCGGGCAGCTGACCGGTGGGGTAGCGCCGGGCGGGGAAGTACATATTCACGAGATACACCCGCACCGGCGTGCGGATGCCCTGTGCGGTCAGCGCCCGCTGCGCCGCCAGCTGAAACTGCAAAAGCCGCCCCGCCGCCCACGCCCGCGCCTCCGGTGCACTTTGCGCCGGGCACTGCTGCATCACGGAAAGCACGGCATCCCGCACCCGGAGCTTGGCGCTCTGGTCAGCCACGGCATCGCTGGCTGCCCGGATGTGCAGCCGCAGGGTGTCGGTGCACAGTGCTGCCCCGGCATCCAGCTGGGTGCGCCCCCAGTACAGCCCCTGCAAAGCGCCGCACAGCACAAAGCCCGCCAGCAAGCTGGCGCACAGCAGCCGCATCTGCCGGACGGAAAGCGGCTGTAAGAAAAAACGAACCATAAAAAACAGACCCCTCTTCTGGAAATGATAACCAGAGGATGGGTCTGCTGCGGCGGAATTATACAGAAAAATAAACCCTCTCAGTCATTGCTGGGCAATGACTGAGAGGGTTCGTATCAGTTCTTCAACGACTGCATGGGAGCGGGCAGGCGGCCGCCGCGGTTGATGAACACCGAGGGGTCGTGGCTATTCACCGGCATGATGGGACCGTAGCCCAGCAAACCGCCGAAGTCCAGCACCTCACCGGCCTTGCGGCCGATGGCGGGGATAACGCGCACAGCGGTGGTCTTGCTGTTCACCATGCCAATGGCGGCTTCATCCGCGATCAGGGCGCTGATGACGGCAGGGGTGGTGTCGCCGGGGATGATGACCATGTCGATGCCCACAGAGCAGACGGCGGTCATGGCCTCCAACTTTTCAATGGTCAGACAGCCAATCTCGGCAGCGTGGATCATACCGGCATCCTCGCTGACCGGGATAAAGGCACCGGACAGACCGCCAACGTGGTTGGAGGCCATCACGCCGCCCTTCTTCACGGCATCGTTCAGCAGGGCAAGGCAGGCGGTGGTGCCGCAGCAGCCGCAGGTCTCCAGACCCATCTCTTCCAGAATGTTGGCCACACTGTCGCCGATGGCCGGGGTGGGAGCCAGAGAAAGGTCGATGATACCGGCGGGCACGCCCAGTGCCTTGGAGGCAAGGTTTGCCACCAGCTGGCCTACGCGGGTGATCTTGAAGGCGGTGCGCTTTACAAGCTCTGCCACCTCGTCAATGGGGGCGTCCTTGGGCAGACGAGCCAGCGCGGCGCGCACAGCGCCCGGGCCGGAAACGCCCACATGGATCTCGCAGTCCGGCTCGCCGGGGCCGTGGAAGGCACCGGCCATGAAGGGATTATCCTCCGGTGCGTTGCAGAACACCACCAGCTTGGCAGCGCCGATGCACTGACGGTCGGCGGTCAGCTCGCTGGCCTTCTTCACGGCCTCGCCCATCAGCTTGATGGCGTCCATGTTCAGACCGGCCTTGGTGGCGCCGATGTTCACCGAGCTGCACACGATATCGGTCTCGGCCAGTGCGCGGGGGATGGACTCGATCAGGCGGCGGTCACCGGCAGAAAAGCCCTTGTGCACCAGTGCGCTGTAGCCGCCCACAAAGTTGACGCCCACCTTTTTGCCGGCAGCGTCCAGCGTTTTTGCAAAGTCCACGGGGTCTGCCTCCGGGCAGGCACCCAGCAGCATGGCAATGGGGGTAACGCTGATGCGCTTGTTGATGATGGGAATACCGTACTCGGCGCTGATGTGCTCCACGGTGGAGACAAGATTCGCAGCCTTGGTGGTGATCTTGTTGTAGATGTTCTCGCAGGCCTTTTTGGGGTCCGGGTCGATGCAGTCCAGCAGGCTGATGCCCATGGTCACGGTGCGCACGTCCAGATTGTCCTGCGTGAACATCTCGATGGTCTCCAGGATATCCCCGGTGTTAAACATACTCATAGCGGTTGCGGGCTCCTTTCCGGCTCAGATGGTGTGCATGGCGTCAAAAACTTCCTGACGGGTCACGTTGATCTGCATCCCCATCTCGGCGGCAAGCGCATCGGTGCGCTTGTGCAGCTGGTCGTGGTCAACATTGCAGTTGGAAAGGTCCACCAGCATGATCATGGCAAACATCCCCTGCAGGATGCTCTGGGTCACATCCTCGATGTTGATGTTCAACTCGGTGCACAGACCGGCCACCTTTGCGACAACGCCCACGGTATCGTGTCCAATGACGGTAATGAAAGCTTTCATGGTTTCCACCCTCGTTTTCCTTATAGTGATTGGTGCCGCCAAAGACCCGGCACACGCTTACCCTTCCAGTATAGCAGATTTAGCAAATTTTGAACACACTTTTTGTAAAAAAGAGCAGAATACGGGGGCAAAAGACATTCTATATAAAAATCAAGTGCAATCTGCCGGGGCTTGTGCTATACTTATACATAATTTCCCGCGGATTTCCGTGTAGAGGGTTGATAAGGAGTATATGACAATGGAACAGCTTTTGAAGATTCTGGAAAACAACGCCCGTCTGCCCGTGGAGGACATTGCCACCATGCTGAACAAATCCCCCGCCGAGGTGGCGGCGATGATGGACCTTGCCCGGGCACAGGGCATCATCAAGGGCTACAAGACCCTTGTGGACTGGGAAAAGGCCAAGGTGAACCGCGTGGAGGCGGTCATCGAGCTGAACGTCAGCCCCAAAAAGAGCCGCGGCTTTGATGAGATCGCTGCCACCATTGCCGCCTTTGACGAGGTGGAGAGCGTGCTGCTGATGAGCGGCGGCTATGATCTGCAGCTGGTGATCAAGGGTCAGACCTTCCAGGAAATCGCCCTGTTTGTGGCAAAGCGGCTCTCGCCGCTGGACGATGTGCTGTCCACCGCCACCCATTTTGTGCTGCGCACCTACAAAAAAGAGGGGCGGCTGTATCAGGATGAAGAAATTGATGAAAGAGAGTGCACGGTGCTGTGATGGATTATGATAAACTGATCGCGCCTGCCGCTGAGGCCATGCGCCCCTCCGGCATCCGCAAATTTTTCGATCTGGCCGCCGAAATGCCCGAGTGCATCAGCCTTGGCGTAGGCGAGCCGGACTTCAAGACCCCGTGGGCTGTGCGCGAGGCCGGCATCGAAAGCCTTGAGCATGGCCGCACCCGCTATACCTCCAACGCCGGCTTAAAGGAACTGCGCGCCGAGATCAGCCGGTATCTGGAGCGGCGCATGAACCTGCGCTACGACCCAATGCGGCAGATCCTTGTGACCGTGGGCGGCAGCGAAGCCATTGATATGTGCATCCGCACGCTGGTGCAGCCCGGGGACGAGGTCATCATCCCGGAGCCCTGCTTTGTGTGCTACGAGCCCATCACCACCCTGTCCGGCGGTGTGCCGGTGCACGTTGCCTGCCGTCAGGAGGACGAGTTCCGTCTGCGTGCCGATGCGCTGAAGGCTGCCATCACCCCCAAAACCAAGCTGGTCATCATGCCCTTCCCCAACAACCCCACCGGTGCGGTGATGGAGCGCGAGGATCTGGAAGCGGTTGCCGAGGTGCTGCGCGGCACCAACATCATGGTGCTCTCGGATGAGATCTACGCCGAGCTGAACTACGGCCTGCGGCCGCACGTTTCCATTGCCACCCTGCCCGGCATGGCAGAGCGCACCATTGTGGTGAACGGCTTTTCCAAGAGCTACGCCATGACCGGCTGGCGGCTGGGCTACGCCTGCGGCCCGGAGGCGGTCATTAAAATCATGACCAAGATCCACCAGAGCGCCATCATGAGCGCTCCCACCACCAGCCAGTACGCCGCCATCACCGCCCTGAAAGAGTGTGACGGCGAGATCGACCGGATGCGGGACGAGTACAATATGCGCCGCCGCCTTGTGGTGAAGTCCTTCAACGATATGGGCCTGACCTGCTTTGAGCCGCGCGGTGCGTTCTACGCCTTCCCCTGCATCAAGAGCACCGGCATGAGCAGTCAGGAGTTCTGCACAAAGCTTTTGGAGCAAAAGCACGTTGCCATCATCCCCGGCGATGCCTTTGGCGCTTCCGGTGAGGGCTACTGCCGCGTTTCCTACGCGTACAGCGTGGAGCACCTGACCGAAGCGCTGAAGCGCATCCGGGAATTTCTGGTGGAAAACAACATCTATCACGGCAACTGAGGAGGAACACAGATGGAACGGCGAGAGCGGAGAAATGCAGTGACGGTGCTGGCCCCGGCCAAGCTCAATCTGGCACTGGATGTGGTGGGGCTGCTGCCCAACGGCTACCATGCGCTGGACATGACCATGCAGACCATCACTCTATACGAGCGTGTGGTGCTGCGCCGCAGCGCCGGGCTCAGCCTGCAGCTGCCGGGCAGCCCTGTGCAGCCTAACGATAAAAACACCGCCATCAAGGCAGCGCTGGCGTTTTTTCACTACACCGGGCTGCTGGCGGGGGTGGATATCATCATCCACAAAAACACCCCGGTGCGGGCTGGTATGGCCGGTGGCAGCGCGGACGCCGCCGCCGTGCTGGTGGGACTGAACGCCTTGTACGGCGCAAAGCTTTCCATGAGCGAGCTGTGTGCGCTGGGCGCGGGCATTGGTGCGGACGTGCCCTTTGCCCTGATGGGCGGCACCTGCCGGGTGCAGGGTGTGGGCGATGTGATCAAGGCGCTGCCGCCCGTGCCGGACTGCTGGTTCACGGTGGTGATGCCGGACTACGGCGTGTCCACCCCGGAGGCCTTTGCCGCCTACGATACCGTGGGCAGCAGCACCCACCCGGACTGTGAAGCGCAGGAAGCAGCCATCCGCGCCGGAGATCTGGACGCCGTATGTGCTGCCGCCGGCAATGCGCTGGAAGAGTGCAGCGGCGCAAAGGATAACGAAGCGATCAAGGCCCTGCTCCGGGCGCACGGCGCTGTCACCGCGCTGATGACCGGCAGCGGCGCGGCAGTGTTCGGCGTGTTCCGGGACGAAGCTGCCGCCAGAGCCGCCGCAGCGGCGGCAAAGCGGCAGTGGCCGCAGGTGTATGTGGCGCAGCCCGACCGCGGCGGTGCCCGGGTGATCCGCTAAAAAAGTATAAACCTCCTTCCCGCAGGGCATACTGACCCCAAAGGAAGGAGGTCTTTTTAGTGCAGACCTTTTACAAAATCTGCCTGCTGCTGCTCATCGTGGGCGGTGTGAACTGGGGGCTTGTGGGCTTGTTCCAGTTCGACCTTGTGGGCTGGCTGCTGGGCGGCAGCACCTCGGTGTGGTCCCGCATCGTGTTTGCGCTGGTGGGCTTGGCTGCCCTTGGTGCCATCCCGGAGATGTTCAGCGAGGAACCGGAAGAATAACAAAAACGGCTGCTGCACAAAAGCGTGCAGCAGCCGTTTGCGCATTGCAGCGCTTCCGGTAAAAAAGCAGGTCTGGAAAATCCTTGGATTTTCCAGACCTGAAAATAAAAAACGTTTTTTGCGTGGATTACTTGTCGTTATCCACATCATCCCAGCCGATAAGGTCGGGCAGGGTCAGCGTTTCGTCCGAACAGTGGTGGCTTGTGCGGCGCTGGTCGGCGGCCTTGGTGTGCACTACCTCGCGGGCAAGCTCCCGGATGGCAACGCAGTCCTCCGGCAGGTCGGTCTGGCTGCGGCCGGAGTGGGTGAACAAGATCTTACCCTCATGCCCTACGATCAGGGTCATGGGCAGGATCTGCGGGGCATTGCGGTCGTAATGATAGCCAGCATCCCGGGCGCTTTTGTAGATGCGCTGGGCAGAAAAGCTCCAGCTCAAAAGCCCGCGTGCCTGCTCCACGCCCAGATAGCTGTACAGCACACCCGGCGCATCGCAGATGATGGGGAAGGGGAACTCCTTCCCCTGTGTAGCCTCGGCCACCGCGCGGGGCGCTGAGCGCACCACACACGCCAGCCGCACACCCCGCAGCCGCGGCAGGGTCTTTAAGTAGCGGGTCAGGTATTCCCGGGTGACCGGGTGGTCGAACCCGGGCAGAAAGATCATACACAGGGGCTCGGTGCCCGCACACAGGGCGTAAAAATCGTTGCCCGGGGTGGTGGGGGTGTCAAAGGTGAACCGGGGAATGGAAGTACCAACCAGATGCTCAGAACTCATGCCGCAATTGCACATCCTTTCAAGTGGTGATAAAAAAATCCACAGCCGTGCCCTGTGTTTGCAGGGGCACAAGCGGTGGATTGGATTACTATAAAGATCCCGCCCGGTCGTCTGCGGTCAATCAAACCTACCCTTAC
>OMAM01000162.1_pt1 | contig 44851 bp, 42 predicted proteins | sample 1644621 | NCBI WGS metagenome assembly OMAM01 (sample SAMEA103958120, study PRJEB25191) | human gut metagenome | biome: human-associated habitat [ENVO:00009003]; feature: intestine environment [ENVO:2100002]; material: feces | place: Germany | collected 2013/2015 | reverse complement strand
ATACGGTAATCAACACGAAGAAAATCCTCTGTTCTATGTACTGGTAATGCAGGTGGGAAAGCGAAGAGAAGACAAAAATCTGCAGGGAACTGTCGTTTCCTGTCGAATAGACCATACCGATTAAATCGTTTTCCTGGCGGGAAGCATTTAAGAGTACGGAGTCCATCCGGTTTAAAACCGCAGAGGATTTTTTGGTGGGAAGCTCCAGTTCTTCTGCGGCCTCCTGTGCTTTCTTAAGAAGCTTCTGGTTTTGTGGGGTATCGTGAAGCTGGTTATAGAGAAAGGGAGTCCCGTTATCAAACAGGAACAACTGATAATTCTCGTAAGCTTCCATCTTGGCGATCCATTCCATGGAGATGATAGACTGTTGTTCGAGATTGGTTTCCATCGTATGTAAATCATTCTCAAAGGAATACAGCTCATTCTGAAAAAGCTGTGTTTCCGACAGATGAAGGTAGATTAAGGACATCACCAGCATAATAAAGGCGGTAATTCCGGTGCACAGCAGGGTAAGCTTCCAATGTACTTTCTGTAAAATCATGGCAGTGTCAGTTCCTTTCATCGGCTTTGGTCAGGCAGTAGCCGGTTCCACGCAGGGTTTTAATCTGCAATGTACTTTCAAGCTGTCGGATGCGGCGGCGTAGAAAGTGAATATAGTTATCCAGGTTTCCGTCTTCAATATCGTTGTCCGGTCCCCATACCTTTAATAATAAGGTGGTACGGGGCATTGGTGTATTTAAACCTGCGCGCAGCAGAACTTCGGTCAGGACGGCTTCCCGCTGTGAAAGCGTGCACTGCCCGGCAGGTCCCATTAGGCGCTTTTCTTCTATAAATAAGGTAAGATCCTCTAAGCATACTTTCGATGGATCGGAAGGTGTGAGGATCGGGGAACGGCGTGTGACGCAGCGGATCCGAGCCATCAGCTCTTCAAAGGCGAAGGGCTTCACCAGATAATCGTCTGCCCCCAGATCCAGTCCTTTTACCTTGTCCGATAAGGTTCCAAGTGCAGTAATCATAATGATGGGAGTGCTGATTCCTTTGGCACGCAGGGCAGTCAGAATTTCCGTTCCTTCCATTCCGGGAAGCATCCGGTCCAGCAAAATGACATCATAAATATTCTGTTCCCCATAAAACAGGGCATCTTCTCCGTCCAGACAGCTATCCACCTGAAAGTCCAGATTTTCTAATTGATAACACAAGGCCCGGTTCAGCATCCGGTCATCCTCTGCCAGTAAAATACGCATAATCTTTCCCCTATTTCTGATCTGTTTTTACAGTATAGATCAGTATACACCCGAAATCTTTAAGAAATCTCTAAGATTTTCCTAATTTTCTTAGAGAATGTTTAGAGAAACCCCTGTTATGATAAAGCAGTCAGATCTGAAATTGCAATGGAAAAGACAGGAAAGGAATGAAAACATGAAAATAAAACATTTGGCTTTGGCTTTAGCAGGAGTACTTCTGCTGACCGGATGTGGATCCGGTCAGGCGGCAGGTACGGCAGAAGAAGATTCTTCTGCTAAAACGAATCAGACAGTGGATGAAGCAAATAAAGGAATGGGACGGTACGTGGAAGCAGAAACGGATCTTTCCGATATCTGCAGATCTGCGGCAGGACTCAGGCTTACGAAAGACGGAACCTTATATTTGTATGATGCGCCGGGGGCTGTTTATGAGTCCACAGATCAGGGAGAAAACTGGAATCCTTACGAACTTCCTTCCTTGGAGGAAGTCGTGGATCAATCCCCAATTTGGTTTATCACGATGGATATGGCAGAGGATGGATCCCTGTGGGCAGTCGGAGATCACTCTGTAAATGAGGATGAGTGGAATCCACAGCTCATGCATTTCCCCAAAGAAGGAAGTGCACAGATTTTTGATAAGTTATCACTGGAATCGGGAGAGCAGCCCTGTCAGGTGCGTGTTTCTGACAACGGAAAAGTATTTTTGGCAGATTATGGAGCAAATATTTATGAGGTGAAAGAAGATCAGACTGTCACAAAGGTTCTTACAGCAGATGGAAGTTTTAGTAACTTTCAGATTCATAATAATCTGCTGGCATTTTATCCGGATGATGGGACGGGCGTGAAAATTTATGATCTGGATCAGAAGGAGTATGTGGAAGATGCGGTGCTGGATCAGTTTATGCAGGAAAACTATCCGGGTGCATCCAGCAATGGTTACAGCAGTTTTCAGGTGTTTTATTTCTGGGGAAATGATGATGCCTTTTATGTGGCAGGGAAATCCGGACTTCACCGTCATGTAATCGGTGGGAGCACCATGGAGGAGGTGATTAATGGCGGACTCTCTGTCTTAAGCAATCCGAATTACTGGTATAGCGGCATGGTGGCACTTCCGGATCATGAATTCTTAATGCTCAGCAGTATGGGTAAACTCATTCGTTTTACCTACGATGCAACGATTCCTTCCGTACCGGAAAAGGAGATTACTATTTATAGTCTGGAGGAAGAAGATGCCCTGTTAAGTGCTATTTCCACTTATCAGTCGAAGCATCCGGATGTATATGTGAATTATGAAGTGGGAATGCCGCAGAACAGTTCCGTGACGAAGGAGGATGCGATTAAGAACCTGAATACGGAGGTTTTAAGCGGCGATGGACCGGACGTACTGATTATGGATGGCTTGCCGATGGATTCCTTTGTGGAAAAAGGACTTCTGCTGGATCTTACGGATTTCACGCAGGAACTCAGCACGAAAATACTGCTTTATGAAAATCTGGTAGACGGGCTGAAAAAGGATGAAAAGCAGTATGTGATTCCTTTACAGGTTCAATTCCCGGTGGTCGCAGCAAAAGGCGCTTATGTCAATGAGATGAATGATCTGAAGTCCATGGCAGATGCGGTGGAAGCATTGTCGATGGCTGTTCCGGGTGATGTGCTCTCCACATATTCACCAAAGGGAATTATGCGGAAATTCACGCCTGCAAGTGCTCCTTCTTTTAAAAACGCAGATGGAACGCTGAACCGGGAAGCAATTCTTACATTCTGGGAACAGACGAAACGCATCTATGACGTCCAGATGGCGTCGGCATCGGAGGAAAAGGTAGAGCAGTACCAGATGATCCTGCCGATGTATGAACAGGAATATGGCTCATCTTATGAGGACAGCTCCTGGTTTGGATATATAAATGCGTTGGACTATATTGGAGGTTTCACGCATATGATGGCAGGAATTGCAGATACGCCATATACACAGGCAGAGCTTTATTCTCTTTCTAAGAATAAAGGCTGTGAGGATGCGGTGGTAAGGCTGATGAGCGGAACCGCAGGAAAAGTTTATATTCCGGAGCTGATGATCGGAATCAATGCATCTTCTGCCAATGTAGACAGTTCGAAGGACTTTCTGACGGATTTCCTTGGAGATGAAATACTGGAATCCATGGGCGGCTTCCCGGTAAGCAAAACCGCAATGGAACAGGCTTTTGTACCGAATCCGCAGGATTATGTGGAAGGACAGCCCATGTATTACGCAGCAAGCTCGGATCCGGAAGGGAATATGATCGAGGAGCAGATCTGGTGGCCAGTGGATGGAGATCTGGAGCCCTTTTACCGGATGGTAGAGGAGGTTACGGTGCCCTATGTGCAGGATGCGGTTCTGGAAGAGGCTGTATATCAGGCAGGGACAGCTTATTTCGAAGGAGCATCAACGTTGGAGGAAGCATGGGATGAACTGCAGTCACAGATTTCCCTTTACATGGCAGAATAAGGCGCTGCGCCGCAGGATACATCTGTGGATGTTTCTGTTCCCGAGTTTTCTGGGAACCATGGTGTTTATGATCCTGCCATTCGGGGATGTGATCCGGAGATCATTTCTTACCGTGGTGACGCAGAAGTGGGTTGGTTTGCAGAATTACCGTACGCTGTTTCAGAATCAGGCGTTCTGTCTGGCGGTTAAGAATACGCTGCGGTTTACGGGAGTCTGTATTCCCCTTCTTCTGTTGCTGGGATTCTGGCTGGCATGGCTATTATGCGGCATGAAGGGGGTACAGTGGATCCGTTCGCTTTATCTGTTTCCGCTTGCCATGCCGACAGCGACGATTGTTCTTGTATGGAAGATGGTATTCTATCCGCAGGGGTTTTTGAATAAGCTGCTTTCACAGATCGGTACGGTTACCGGTCTGTGGGGCAGTATTTTTCATGATTATCTGGGAAGTGATCTTGCTTTCTGGGTATTGGTTTTCAGCTACACCTGGAAAAACTCAGGGTATACGATGGTGCTCTGGATGGCAGGCATTCTGGCCGTGCCAAAGGAACAGACGGAAGCAGCATGGGTGGATGGCGCCGGATCGTGGCAGCGGTTTTATTATGTGGTTTTTCCGCAGCTGCGGGGGTGTCTTATCACCATATTGATCCTGTCCTTTCTCAATTCCTTCAAGATCTATCGGGAAGCGTATCTGGTGGCAGGCTCTTATCCGGATGAAAGCATGTATTTATTGCAGCATTTGTTTAACAACTGGTATGTCAATCTGGAGTTTGACAAGATGGCAGCAGCCAGTGTGTGTGTCGGTGCTGTGTTATTTGTAGTGATTGTGTGGCTGCAAAGGTTATGGAGGGATCAGTGAAACGGGTGAAATATGTAATAAAGCTTCTGCTTCTTTTATTGCCGGCGGTTCTGGTGATTCTGCCGGTGGCGGTTCTGCTTTCGGGAGCCATTACGGATTCCTATGAGATGATGGAGGATTTGGGTCCGCTGATCCGGAAAACGCAGGAGTTTATTAGCTGGCGTTTTATTCCGGAATATCCAAGTTTTAGCAACTATGTAAAGCTCCTGTTCCGCTCACCTGAATTTTATGTCCTGTTCTGGAATTCGGTGTTTATGGTAGGGATGATTCTTCTGGGACAGGTTCTTGTCGGGGTTCCGGCGGCATGGGGCTTTGCCGTTTATGAGACAAGGGGCAGCCGGCTTTTATTTTCGCTGTATGTGGTGCTGATGCTGATTCCTTTTCAGGTGACGATGCTTTCAAGCTATCTGGCATTGAATAGGTTGAAACTGTTGAACACCTATTATGCCGTCATTATGCCGTCACTTTTTTCAACGCTCCCGGTGTTTTTGTGTTATGGAGGCTTCCGTGAAATTCCGGCAGAATTACTGGAAGCAGCAAGGATCGACGGGGCAGGAGAATGGGCGCTGTTCTGGAAATTAGGGCTTCCCATCGGAAAAGGGGGGCTGTTGTCCGCAATGGTGCTTGGATTTCTGGAATACTGGAATTTAATGGAACAGCCGATGGCCTTTCTGAAGGATGCCTCCTTATGGCCATTGTCCCTGTATCTGCCGCAGATTACGCTTTCACAGGCAGGCTTTGCATTCTGTGCATCAGTGATGATGCTGATTCCGGCGGTGTTTGTGTTTGCCTTGGGACAGGATCATCTGGAACAGGGAATTATCTATTCGGGACTTAAAGGATAAGGAAGAAATATGTTTGAGATTTACAAGCTTCTTTTACGAAGCAAAGTCTTAAAGGAGGCTGGAGCTTGTTACCGGAATGAGGAAATGGTAGCAATGAAGAATGGAGTGGGAAATGGGAAACAAAAAGAAAAAATGGATGATAGGTCTGGCGGTTTTCCTACTGGTTATGCTGGCGCTTACGATTATTTCAAGGAGTGTGTATGCCTATTATCTGCCACTTGTGGAAACCACCACCGTGCAGGAAAAGTACATCGAGCATGGCTTTGAGGAAGAGGGACTTGTTGTGGCAGGAAATGAGATTCCGGTAAATACCGTAAGCGGGCTGCGGATCCGGCAGATTCCGGTACAGGTGGGGGACCGGGTGGAAGCCGGTGAGCTTTTGTGCCGGATCGATCTGGAGGATCTGGATACCATTATTTCCGGCAAGGAAAGTGAAATAGAAAAGCTGGATGCGCAGATTGCGTCCATTCTTCAGAATGAAGAGCTGGCAAAGCAGAAGAAGGAACTGGAGTTGACCCGGGCGCAGGAGGATTATGAGCTTCAGACAAGAATCGGAGATACGAAGGTCGGGAGAGCCACAGAAAGCTATGTGCAGGCGAAAGAAATGTTAGAGCGTGCGCAGGAAAACGGACTCTCGGAAGAAGAACAGATTGCTTTGGAGCAAAGCATCCAGCAGTCAGCGTATGCAGAGTCGGATGCGATGGCACAGCGTGATGCGGACAATAAGAGTCTGGAGCGGAAAATGGAGGATCTGACGCTTCCGGAGGAAGAGACCTCAACACTGGAAGTCTGCCGGATGGAGAAGGAAGCGCTACGGCAGGATCTGAACAGATATGAAGACATCTGGGAAAAGAATGGAGAAATCACTGCCAGTGAGGGTGGTGTGGTTACGAGAATCCTTACAGAAGCAGGTGCCCGAACCGGGGATACGGCTATTTTCCTGCTGGCAGATGAAACGGAGCCGTGTCAGTTGAAGGTCGCGTTAACCAGGGAACAGAAAAAGTACATTGATCTTGGTGATCCGGTATCTGTAAAGCTTGGAAACCAGGAGCTTGAGACAAAAGTAGAATATGTAACAGAGGAAAACGGAAGCTATGTACTGTATCTGCCGCTTCCCGACGATACCGGAATCCCGGGACAGTCCGGAACAGTTCAGGTTTCGGGCAGGGGCACCAGGCAGTCCAAATGTGTCTCACCACTTGCCGTTACCACCGAGCAGAATAATAGTTTTGTCTATGTCGTGGGCGAACGGGAAGGAATCCTTGGAAGTGAATATTATATCCGGCAGGTTTCCGTGAAGATCATCGACAAGAATGATTCCTGGGTTTCCATTGAGGCCGAATCCCTTGATCAGAGCGATAAAATTGTGCTGTCCTCCACAAGAGAATTCAAAAAAGGAGATACCGTCCGGCTGCTGTGTGAATCGTAACGTCATTTACCGTAATTGCTGTAAAATCCAGGGATCAATATTGAAGAAAGCGCAGAAATATACTACAATTAATTTTAATACTTTATAGATCCTGATGGAGAGAAGCAAATGAAAAAAGAATATGTTATGGGAAACGGAGCCATTGCATTAGGAGCGTTGTCAGCGGGGGTAAATCTGGTGACAGGATATCCCGGAACCCCTTCTTCTGAAATTCTCGAAAATATTCAGAAGTATTCCGATGGAAGCGTTCATATTGAATGGTCCGTGAATGAAAAGTCAGCCATGGAAGTGGCAGCAAGTGCATCCTATTCCGGAGCACGTACATTGGTTACGATGAAACAGGTCGGGTTAAATGTTGCATCGGATCCGCTTATGTCTCTTGCGTATGTCGGGGTTAAGGGAGGAATGGTCATTGTATCTGCAGATGATCCGGGCCCGATTTCCTCACAGACCGAGCAGGATACCAGAATGTTTGCGGAGTTCTGCAGGATTCCCGTTTTTGATCCGGCATCTCCGGAGGAAGCCTTTCAGATGATTCAGGATGCCTTTATTTATTCAGAGAGATACAAGACACCGGTTTTGTTCCGCCCGACCACACGTATCTGTCATGCGTATGCTTCTGTGGAAGTCCCCGAAAACCGGACAGGTAAGGAATATGAAGGCTTTGTGAAAGACTCTAAGAAGTGGGTCATTTTCCCGCGTCTTTCCTTTTTAAATCATGCCATGATCGAAGAGCGGAACCCAAAGATCGGAGAGGATTTTTCTTCTTATTCCATGAATAGCGTGCAGGGCAACGGAAGGAAAGCCGTGTTTGCATCCGGTGTCAGCTATGCTTACGCGAAGGAGTGCCTGCAGGAATATCCGGGGGTACGTTTCTGCAAGATTGCAACGCCGTACCCGTTCCCGGAACGCTTTGTTCTTTCCTGCTTAGAGGGAGTGGAAGAGGTTCTCTGCGTGGAGGAGCTCAGTCCATACATAGAGAGTGCATTGTTAAAGCTGATCGGAAAATATCAGCTTCCGATTAAAGTATACGGCAGACTTACCGGTCATATCGCATCAAGCGGGGAGAACTCCACAGATTCCCTGCGGAAAACGTTAGGGGATTTCCTTGGAATTGATATGATAACAGAACAGATGAATTTATCCGACTGCCCATCTCTTCCGGTAAGACCGCCGGTACTTTGTGCAGGATGTCCCCACAGGGCTTCCTTTTATGCGGTAAAGAAGGCAATGGAGGGCAGGAAGAGTTATTTCTGCGGTGATATTGGCTGCTATACGCTTGGAAATGCCATGCCGCTTGATATGGTGGATACCTGTCTATGTATGGGAGCCGGTGTTACCATGGCACAGGGCTTTCACTGGGTGGATAAGGATGCAACCTGCTTTGCCTTTATCGGTGACTCTACCTTTTTTGCATCCGGTATGACAGGAGTTGTGAATGCCTTGTATAATGAAGCGGATATGATCCTGTGTGTACTGGATAATTCGACGACGGCAATGACCGGCCATCAGCCGCATCCGGGAACCGGAAGAAATATGATGGGTGATGTTGTGGCGAAGGTCAGCATTACGAAGATACTCGAAGGCATGGGTGTACAGAAGGTTGTAACCGTTGATCCGCTGAATCTGCAGGAGTCTGTGGAGACCGTTCGGGAATGTGCGGCTCTGCCGGGTGTGAAGGCTATTATTTTCAAATCCCCCTGTGTGGCGATTACGAAGCCACAGGGGAAGATGAAGATCGGAGAGTCCTGTATCGGATGTAAGAAATGTATTCGTGAAATCGGCTGCCCCGCTATCGTAGTGAAGGATGGTCAGGTGACGATTGAAGAAGGATTATGTACCGGCTGCGGATTATGCAGTCAGATTTGTCCGGTTCATGCGATTGGAGGTGCGTGCCATGAATAAAGATATCTTATTGTGCGGCGTAGGCGGACAGGGAACCGTACTGGCATCCAAGCTCATTGCTTCTGCAGCCATGAGATGCGGAAATGTCGTTCATTCGGCAGAAACGATTGGAATGGCGCAGCGTGGCGGTTCTGTGATCAGTCATATCCGCATTGGCGAGCGGGCAGCTTCTCCGTTGATTCCACGTGGTAATGCCGACATCCTTATTGCATTTGAGCCGGCAGAGGCAGTTCGGAATCTTCCCTATCTGAAAAAGGAGGGTGTTGTCATTGTGAACAGTACACCGGTAAAGCCGACCACGGAAGCCCTTCAGGAGACCGGCTATGATGGCAGGGAAATGATTGCCTTCCTGAAAAAGAAAACGGACTGCGTGATATTGGATGGGGCTTCTCTTCTGGAAAAGGCAGGTTCCGCAAGGTGCTTCAATATGATTGTATTAGGGGCACTTGCTGCAAGCGGAAGACTTGAAATTCCAACAGAAATTCTGATGGAAGAAATGGAACAGCAGATCAAACCGCAGTTCCTTGAATTAAATATAAAGGCATTTCATATTGGTGAGGAGGCAGGAACAGACAATGAAGTTAAATGAGAAGCAGTTACAACAGGTTGATGCGCAGGTAAAGCGTCTTTTGAAGTCCGGCAGCTTTTATGGTGAGGTATACCGTAAGGCTGGGATTTCCGGAGTAAGCTCCCAGGAGGATTTTGAGAAGCTTCCCTTTTCGAGCAAGGATGACCTGAGAAATGCGTACCCGCTGGGGATCCAGGCGGTTCCGGAGGAGGAGGTTGTGAGAATTCATTCTTCATCGGGAACGACAGGAAAGCCGGTTATTATTCCTTATACTGCCAAGGATGTGGACGATTGGGCAATTATGTTTTCCCGTTGTTACGAAACAGCGGGAATTACGAATAAGGACCGGATCCAGATTACTCCGGCCTACGGCTTGTGGACTGCAGGTATCGGCTTTCAGCTCGGCGCAGAGAAGCTTGGTGCAATGACTGTTCCGATGGGTCCCGGTAATACCGACAAGCAGCTTCAGATGATGATGGATCTGAAAACAACCGTGCTGACAGCAACCTCTTCTTATGCACTGCTGCTTGCTGAAGAAATCAATAAACGAGGTCTTCGGGATAAGATTCATCTGAAAAAGGGTGTATTCGGATCAGAACGCTGGAGTAAGAAGATGCGTGAATATATCCGAAATGAGCTTGGAGTTGAGCTTTATGATATCTACGGTCTGACCGAGATCTACGGTCCCGGTATCGGCATCACCTGTGAGAAGGAGCAGGGTATCCATTATTGGGATGATTATGTGTATATTGAAATTATCAATCCCGAGACCGGTGAGCCTGTGCCGGATGGTGAAACCGGCGAAATTGTTATTACGACGCTGGTAAAAGAGGGCGCACCTCTGCTTCGCTTCCGTACCCATGATCTGTCCAGGATTATTCCGGAGAAATGCTCCTGTGGACGTTCTTATCCCCGTCTTGATACTATTGGCGGCAGAAGTGATGATATGTTTAAGGTACGTGGTGTCAATATGTTCCCGAAGCAGGTAGAGGAGCTCTTGCAGGATGTGGACGGTGTCTTGAGCGAATACAATATCACGATAGCACACGATGATGATCATAATAAGGATATTATGATACTGACAGTAGAGGTAGATGGCCGTGTGGACTTTGAAAAGACCGCATTACATATCCGTGAGCTCTTTAAGTCCCGTATCGGTATGACTCCGAAGGTAACTGCTGTTCCGGTTGGTACCCTGCAGCGGAGCGAGAAGAAGACAAAGCGTGTCATTGATTACCGTTATCAGTAAAAGTGGAGGAAGAAGATCAGAGTCAGGGTATTCTTGGGGTTTTGAAATAATAAGAAAGATGATATAATGATACAAAAGAGATGAGGAGGAGGGGTATAATGCCGGAACTCAGCAGGTTTGGTGGAATGGTTATTTATATGTTGTTTATGGATACGAAGCAGCATAATAAACCGCATGTACATGTATATTATGGGGATTATGAGGCAGCTATTGGAATTGATGGGGAGTTACTGGCAGGCTCACTTCCCAAAAAACAGTTAAAAATGGTAGTTGGATGGCTTGCATTTCATGAAGATGAAGCGTATAAGGCATGGAATCTGGCAGTTCGAGGTGAACACTTTGATAAGATTGCTCCCATGTAAGGAGGTGTTTTGAATGTATATAGTAGATGATATATGTTACGCAGGAGAAGAGACACCAGATATTAAGGTGAAAGAGGCAAGGGCTTTGCGTGGCGGTATGCTATTGCTCACGTTTTCTACAGGAGAACAAAGATTGTTTGATACAACTTTATTAAAGGGTTCTGCGTTCGAACCATTAAGGGATGAAAAAGTGTTGGCAGATTTTATAATTTTTCATGGTGTTATGACCTGGATGAATGGAGATATTGATATTGCACCGGAAACAATGTATGCGGAAAGCTATCCTTATACAGCACGGAATGTAAGTGCAGCGGTTTTACGAATGGGGACTGAATAGTTACTATGATTTCACAAAAAGAAGCTGATAATATTCATTTGAAATTTGGATATTATCAGCCTCTTATTTTTATAGATATAAGTAACTATTCAGTACAGGTCGAAGCATTTACTGCTGAGACCGTAAGATAATGATTCAGTAATGCAAAATCCCATCGGCGAAGCCGATTTGGAATGGATTTTGCATCGTAACTGTGAAGGTACTGAACAGTTACGGATATAATTTAATTTTATCATGAATCTGCTTTTTGACAATGACTGAAATCCTTATACTTTATCATATAAGGCTGACTTAGTCTGCAGTATATTCGCTCTCTGCAAGAGTTTCACCGTTATAGAGATAACGGACAACAACCGTGCTGTTCTCAACCTTGAGCTCATCGTTTAAGTCAGAAGCGATTCCTTCAAAGGTAGAAGCTGTGGATTCAAGTCCGGAAACAAGCTGTTCCTTTACGGCATCAAGCATGGAATCATCAAAAGAGTCTTCTTCGAAGGTGTATTCGTAAATTAAGGTGTTGCCTTCTGCAAGAATTTCGATGGACATTCCGGAGCCTTCTACACTGTCCTTGGCTTCCTGAACCATTTCCTGCATCTCATCGGTCTGGAAATACTTTTCCAGGGCAGCGTCCTTGTTTCCACCGCAGGCAGTCATAGCCAGCATCAGAGTCATGACAAGAGCAATTGCGATTGTTTTTAAAGTGGTTTTCTTCATGGTTTCCTCCTCATAAGGGAAAGCAGTCTCCTGCTTTCAGGGTTTATTTGTTATACAAAGCATAAGTTTATAGATAGAAGATGGTTCTGTCAAGATAAGAAAATGTAAAATGGTAGGTGGTAGTGTTTTGTTAGGACTAAATTCCTATGAATGTATAGTGAAATTTACACAAAAATAATTTAAAAAAATCTCATTTTATGATAAAATATTCCAAACAGAGATACTTATGAAAGGTAGTGTGAGGAATATGAATAACGTACAAAATGAAATTAAAGCAGTCACAAAAGAGAAAGGCGGTACTGCGAATGAAAAGATAGGGTTTTTTCATTCCATGAGATTCAAGCTGCTTCTGTTTGTTGTTATCGCACTGGCAGCAATGACGGTAGTCAGCTTTATGTCACTTGTACCCGGGTTCCGGAAGATTTTACTTTCAAATATAGAGAATTATTTAACAGACAGCGCAGTCCTGACCGGAAATGGAATTGACCGCGAAATGGAGCTCAGTACATGGGATGAGGTTATGGACACGGATGCGCTGGCAAAGGTAGTGGGAAATGTCAGTGTGAAAGGACTTGATTCCAGTTATTGCTATCTCGTATCCGCAGATGGAACAATGCTTTATCATCCGACTGCAGATAAGATTGGACAACCGGCAGAAAATGAAGCAGTGAAATCATTACTTGCCGGATTAGAGAAGGGACAGCATCCGGATCCTGCCGTTTTGAAATATGATTTCCGTGGCATAATGAAGTATGCAGCATACTATATTGGAGAAAATTCGGATTTTATCGTAATCGTATCGGCTGATGAAACTGAGGTGCTCGAAGATGTGAACTCCTTTGCAGTCCGGGACATTATTTATAGTATTATTGCATTACTGATATTCAGTATCCTTGTATTTGTGATAGTTACATGGTTTATTAATCCGATTGTCCGGTTATCGAATCGTGTACATAGTCTTGCAGATATGGATTTCCGCGCAGACCAGAAGCTTGCATTGCTTGGCAGGCGCCGTGATGAGACAGGCTCCATGGCTCGGGCTTTAACACATATGAGACAGGAAATGGTAAAGGTTGTGAATGGTATCACGAGTCATAGTAAGGAATTATTTGATGCTTCTGCTAATATGAGTGAAACCGCAGCCCATACCACGGCATCCGTAAATGATGTGGAGAAGGCAATTTCCGAAATTGCCCAGGGAGCAACCTCTCAGGCACAGGAAACCCAGACAGCAACCGAGAATGTCATACTGATGGGGAATATGATCGAAGATACAAATAAAGAGATTGAAGAGCTGCGCAATAGTGCAAGAGGAATGAGGTCCTCCGCAGAGAAAGCTCTGGACATTTTGAAACAGCTTAATGAAGTAAATAACCAGACCAAAGCAGCAATTGGCACCATTTATGAACAGACGAATACCACGAATGCTTCCGCATTGAAAATTAAGGAAGCAACCGATATCATCACTGATATTGCAGAGGAAACGAATCTTCTGTCTTTGAATGCCTCCATTGAGGCTGCGCGTGCCGGAGAGCAGGGAAGGGGCTTTGCAGTTGTAGCATCCCAGATTCAGAAGCTCGCAGAGCAGTCGAATGAATCTGCAAGACAGATCGGCGACATTATTAACCAGCTGATGGCAGATTCCGAGAAGTCCGTAGATACCATGAAGGATGTTCAGCAGGTGATCGGCAGGCAGGATGAATATGTAGCCAATACAGAGGAATCCTTCCATGAAGTAAATGATGGCATTCAGAAATCCATTGATGGAATCCGTACTATCGCGGAGAAGACCGAGCAGCTTGATCAGGCCAGAGTGAAGGTTGTCGATGTGGTGCAGAATCTGACGGCAATTGCAGAAGAGAATGCAGCAGGTACCGAAGAAACCTCTGCATCTGCGGCAGAAGTTGGTAATACCATGACACAAATGGCGGATGAAGCAAAGCACTTAAGCGATATTGCGAATAAGATGGAAGAGAACGTAAATGTATTTGTGGTAGATGAAACATAAGCAGCCGAGCCATTCATAGCCCTACGGGCTATTTCACGGACGGCTGTCGTCGTAACATAAAAAGATGCACAGTCAATTGGTGAGTAAGCAGCCGGGCCATTCATAGCCCTACGGGCTATTTCATGATGGGCTGTCGCCCAATAAGCTAAAAATAAAAAACAGTTGAAAATGCACAAGTGCCTTTCAACTGTTTTTATTTTTACCTTGCTCGGCTTGTAGCTTAACCAAAGTATCTCTTAAGCAGACCTTCAAAAGCCTTTCCGTGTCTTGCCTCATCGCGGGCCATCTCATGAACGGTATCATGGATTGCATCAAGGTTAGCTGCCTTTGCACGTTTTGCAAGATCAAACTTACCGGCGGTAGCGCCGTTTTCAGCATCAACTCTCATCTCAAGATTCTTCTTGGTAGAATCGGTAACAACTTCACCTAAAAGCTCAGCGAATTTTGCAGCATGCTCTGCTTCTTCCCATGCAGCCTTTTCCCAGTAAAGTCCGATCTCCGGATAACCTTCTCTGTGAGCAACTCTTGCCATGGCAAGGTACATACCAACTTCGGTACACTCTCCGTTAAAGTTTGCTCTGAGGTCTTCTAAGATATCTTCGCTGACACCCTGTGCAACGCCTACAACATGCTCTGCAGCCCATACCTTTTCTTCGGACTGTGCAGTAAACTTATCTGCGGGAGCTCCACAGACAGGGCACTTCTCCGGTGCTTCATTTCCTTCATGAACATAACCACAAACCTGACATACATACTTCATACTCTTAATCTCCTTTTCTTTCTTAATGTTTACTCTTGTAACAATCTGTTACATAAAATCAATGCTTAACCTCTTGGTTCCGGGTACAATTCCCACATATTCCATAAAAATAAGTGGTATGTCCCTGAACAATGCCATCAAAATTCTTAGCAGCTGCTTCGCTGATATAATCAATGTTCTCCATCTGGAGATCAATGACACTTCCACATTCCTTGCACACAAAATGATTATGTGGGGAAGTATCGGCATCAAAATGATCCGTTCCGTCACCAACCCGTAGCCGGAGAATCTCTCCAAGGTCCGATAATAAGGTAAGATTACGATACACCGTACCAAGGCTGATATTGGGAAGCTGTTCACGAACATTCATATAAACAACATCTGCAGTTGGATGGTCTTTTCTGGTAGCAAGGAATTCTAAAATAGAATCCCGCTGCTTGCTGTGTTTTAATTGCATCCGTTACCTCGTTTCTAAAACAGTAATGATTACTGTTTCTATTATAAACAAAAATTGATATTTGTCAACAGAGTTTATAAAGTTTTTATGGATTTGATGAAATCTTTAGTAACCGTCCTTCTTTTCCTATGGTATACTAAATCTATGAAACTGAAGACACGTTTGATTATTACATTTTTAACAATTGTATTATTGCCCACTTTTCTGACAATTACAGCATTCATTTTTATTGGAGGATATTTAACCAGAAGCCAGCAGGAGCTGGGATTCCGTAACAGTGATTATAGTGTTATGATCGATCCGGCCCAGGCTTCCAGGCATATTTCGGATGAAGTTTTCTTAGAAGCGCAGGAGCTGTTGAGTGAGGACCCGGACGCACTGGAGAATCCGGAGATACTGGCAGCCCTCAATGCGGAAGTAATGAACCGTTCCTCTTATATTTTGATCCGTAAGAATGACCAGATCCTGTATGCGGGAAATGAACAGGCAGCAAGTATTATTTTTGACAGCCTCCCGGATTTCAGTGCAGAGAATATCACACGGGATATGAGTCATAGTGTTTACTATGACAATATGAGTAAACTGGTACGGCAGATGGATTTTTACTTTCCGGACGGAGGCGAAGGAAGCCTTTTTGTCATTACGAGAAGTAATACCAGTTTTTCGAAAATCCTGCTGATTGATATGGCAGTAGCTATTATGATTATCCTGATTATTACGAGTTGGTTTTTGACCAAATGGATTGGGAAGGGCGTATTTACGCCTGTTAATCAGTTAAATATTGCCATGCAGAATATTGCGGAGGGCAATCTGGAATATCATCTTCCGGAGAATATGGAGGGTGAAATCGGAGAGCTGTATCGAAATTATGAGGACATGCGGCTTCGACTGAAGGAATCCACAGATGAGAAGATTCTTGCGGAGAAGCAGAACCGGGAGCTTGTCAGTAATATTTCCCATGACCTTAAAACTCCGATTACCGCAATCAAGGGATATGTAGAAGGAATCATGGATGGTGTTGCGGATACCCCGGAGAAGATCGATAAGTATATCCGTACCATTTATAATAAAGCAAACGATATGGATCGTCTCATCAATGAGCTCACGGTATATTCGGGAATTGACAACAACCGGATTCCTTATCATTTCCATCGGATTAATGTGGCGGAGTATTTCGGGGACTGCGTGGAGGAGGTCGGACTGGATCTGGAGTCCAAGAATGTGGAGCTGGATTATTCCAATCTGGTAACGCAGGATACCATGATTATTGCAGACCCGGAGCAGATGAAGCGTGTGATTAATAATATTATCAGCAACAGCGTTAAATATATGGACAAGCCAAAGGGCAAAATTGACATCCGGCTTTTGGACGAGGTGGATTCTGTACGGATTGAGATTGAAGATAATGGCAAAGGAATTGCAGCGAAGGATCTTCCTCTGATCTTTGAACGGTTTTACCGGACGGATGCTTCACGGAATTCATCACAGGGCGGCAGCGGAATCGGGCTCAGCATTGTGAAGAAAATCATTGAAGATCATGGGGGATATATCTGGGCAACCAGCAAAGAGGGCGAAGGAACCTGCATGCATTTCGTGATCCGTAAGTATCAGGGACATGAGTAAAACCTGAGCTGCGTTAACAGCGGTTTTACGAATGGGTTTTTGAATAGTTACGATTTGTGCCTGGTGGGACGGCTGCTGTATGGACAGGCCTTGAACAGGCTTTTATATATGCATAGCTGTATTATCGCAGGTTGAGATATAAGAATCAGGCTGATAGAAATTTGAAAGGAGAATGTACCGGACGGTACAGATTTAGAGACAATGAGTAGGATATTAATTATTGAGGATGAAGAAGCAATTGCAGATCTTGAGAAGGATTATCTGGAGCTTAGCGGCTTCGAGGTGGAGATCTGTAATACGGGAGATGAGGGATTACAGACCGCACTTCGTGAGGAGTTTGATCTGATTGTGTTGGATCTCATGCTTCCGGGATTGGACGGATTTGAAGTATGTAAGAAGATTCGTGAAGAGAAGAACATTCCGATTATTATGGTTTCTGCGAAGAAGGAGGACATTGACAAGATCCGCGGACTGGGTATGGGAGCTGATGATTACATGACGAAGCCATTCAGTCCGAGTGAGCTTGTTGCCAGAGTGAAGGCTCATCTGGCACGTTACGACCGTCTTGTTGGCTCTTCCAATAAGAATAATGATGTGATTGAAATCCGTGGTATCCGTATCGACAAGACCGCAAGACGTGTCATAGTTGATGGAGAGGAGAAGGCATTTACCGGTAAGGAATTCGATCTGCTGACCTTTCTTGCCGAGCATCCGAATCATGTATATACCAAGGAAGAGCTGTTCCGCGAAATCTGGGATATGGATTCCATTGGTGATATTGCAACCGTAACGGTTCATATTAAGAAGATCCGTGAGAAGATTGAGTTTGATTCCGCGAAACCCCAGTATATAGAAACGATTTGGGGCGTAGGATATAGATTTAAGGTATAGGAAACAGCTCCCCAAATCGTTTGTAGATGCGCAGCTACGCGCGCCCATATTCAGTACAATTCAAAATGAGATTATTATTTTAAATACAATGCTTAGGAGCAGGTTAACAGATTAATATGAAGAACATTTTATATGAAGATAACGACATTCTGGTTGCCTATAAGCCGGCTGGAATTGCAACACAGACTTCCCGGATCGGGCAGCAGGACATGGTCAGTGAACTGAAGAATTATCTGGTGAAAGCACAGAAAGAGGAAATGGCAGGAAAGAACGGGAAGGATGCCGTGAAGAAGCAGACTTTTCAGGAGCCGTATCTTGGACTTGTTCACCGTCTGGATCAGCCGGTTTCCGGAGTTCTGGTATTTGCCAAGAATAAAAAGGCAGCAGCCGACCTAAGTAACCAAATTCCGAATGGAACTATGAAGAAATTTTATTATGCCTTAATCTATGGGACTCCGATCCGTGAGCGGGACACTCTCGAAGATTATTTATATAAAGATGGGCGTGAAAATCGCTCCATTATTGTGAATGCAACCTTTCCGGATGCCAAGAAGGCCATTCTGAATTACCGTCACTGTTCTACCCTGATGGTATTGGAGGAAGGAGAAGAAGTCTCTCTTATGGAGATTGAGCTTCTGACAGGACGCCATCATCAGATCCGTGCCCAGATGTCAAATGCAGGAATGCCTCTGCTTGGGGACAGCAAATATGGTTCTGAGCGTTCGAAAGAATTGAGCCGTGATATTGGATGTAAAAATGTTGCATTATGTGCTTATAAGCTTAGCTTTAAGCATCCGACTACCCACAAGGAAATGGTTTTTGAGAGGGAGCCGGATGAGGAACTGTTTGATCCCTTTTTAAACGAAGGAATTCTGTAATTATTCAGTACAGGTCGAAGTATTTGCTGCTGAGACTGTAAGAATATGATTCAGTAATGCAAATTGCATAGAATATAAAGCATTCACCCATACTATTCCTATATTTGAACCGGTATATGTCTGCGACAGCAGAGTTGAATCCGGTGTGCAGGACTCACTTGTAAGTCCTGGATTGCATCATTTCGGAAAGTATGGGTATTTTTATGCAACAGTTCTTTCATCAGAAAACGACACAATTCTTCCTTACGGTTTTGGCCACATACCTTTTTATGAAATACCTTAGTCCATTCATCACGCCGTTTTTAGCAGCTTTTCTGATCGTCTGGGCAATGAACCCTTATATTGAGCGCGTCCATCAAAACACCAGATTTAAAAAATCCTTTGTGGCAGGGCTTCTCCTTATGATATGGGTGATTCTTTTTATCTGGGTTTTATGGATTTTCAGTTTTATTGTGATGAACGGTGGTTGCGATCTTTGGAGCCGGATCCCTGATTATTTTTCCAATTGGGAAACAGCGCTTTCCTGTTGCTGTGATAATCTGGAAAGGCTGTTCGGCTTCAATGGGCAGAAGCTGCAGGGCTTTGTGATTCAGCAGATTACGGTTTTTACAGATAATTTCCAAACGAATATTATGCCGGTGATTATGGGAAAATCAGTTACCTATATGAAAGGAATGATATCCTGCTTTGCATTTCTGGCTGTTGTTTTTATAGCAGTAATGCTGCTTGTTAAGGATTATGGAGAAATTGTCCAAAAGCTTGAAGCACCGGAATTCCGGGGAATCCGGGAGGTATTCCGGAAGGTAGTGGCTTATCTGAAAACGTTTCTGAGGGCGCAATTAATCATTCTGCTTATCATCAGCGTCTTATGTGCAGTTACCTTAAGTCTGATCGGCATGAGCGGAGCGGTTTTTTATGGATTCCTGACAGGTTTTATGGATATGCTGCCCTTTATCGGAACGGGAATTATGCTGCTTCCTCTCGGAGTAATTTATTTTTTTACCGGAGAATACAGGAAAGCAATTGTCTGCATCGTGCTGTATGGATTGTGCGCGCTGATCCGCGAAATGCTGGAACCACGGCTGATTGGGGACAAGGTTGGAATCTGGCCGATCGGAATTTTGTTTTCCGTGTTTGCGGGAGTCCATCTGTTCGGTGTTGCAGGAGTAATTAAAGGGCCTCTTTCCCTGGTAATTATTTGTGAAATCCTGAAATTTTTGTGGTATACTGAAGATCATGAAAAAGACGGCTAATTTACTGGTAACTGCATATTTATTACTGCTGTTTGTTGCGTATCCCTTCTATATGAAGGAAGGATATGTGGAGATTGGAAGAGCGAAGTATTCCTTCTGGATCCGGATTTCCTTAAGCACGGCAGCAGTTTTGCTTTTGTTTTTTGTGATCCGGCTGATCCGGGAGCTGAAGGAAAAGAGCCTGCAGCTTCAGGCAACGGATATCAGCATTCTTGTATTTGCAGGAACACTGCTTCTTACCCTTGTCCTGGCGGTAGACCGTAAGGAAGCATTGTTCGGGACAGAAGGCTGGAATATGGGCTTTGCGCTCTATAGTGTATTGTGCCTGCTGTATTTGATGATCCGGCTTTTGTGGAAGCCGGACAAATGGATCATTTACCTGGCATTGTTGGCTTCCGGTGGAATTTACCTGCTGGGGATTCTGGACCGGTTTTCCCTTTATCTCATCCCGTTGGAAATCCGTAACCCGGGGTTTCTGTCAACTCTTGGCAATATTAACTGGTTTACCGGATATCTTGTGATTTTTACTGCAGTAAGTGCATCACTTTTTCTTTTATCGGAAGAAAAGGGAATGATGGTTTTCAGTGCTGTAATCACGCTGCTCGGGTTTGCAGCCGGATTCAGTCAGGGAAGCAGCAGTGTGTTTCTGTTTTTTGCAGGCTTATTTCTGGCGCTTTTCTGGCTTGCGTCTTATGGGCCAGGAAGAGTGTTACGGCTTATGATTTTGTGGACAATGTGGTGTGGATCAGCACAGCTCATCCGGCTTATGCGGATCCTTGTTCCGGATGGATACCAGTATGATACAGAGAATCTGTGCGGATACTTTACCGGGGGAAACCTGTCGGTTTACTTGCTCGTAACAGGAGGGCTGTTCCTTGGGGCATTCTGGATTTTGCTGAAGTATAAAGAGCAGACAGGCAAGTGGATACGGAGAGGATTGGGCATCCTGGGTGGATTACTTGTTGCTTTTGTGGCAGCAATGATGCTTTACAGTTATTTTTGTGTTTCGAATGGAATGGAACTGTCGGAGCTTTATGACCGGCTGCCGTGGGGAGATGATACCTGGGGAAATGGGCGTGGAATGACGTATCGGGCAGCCATGATGATTCTTGCACAGATGACACCTTTACAAAGACTTTTGGGTGTCGGACAGGACTGCTTTTCAGCTTATGCCTATTCCATCCCGCAGGTAGCAGACGAATTGTGGCAGTATTTTGGCAATGAGCGGCTGACCAATGCCCATAGCGAAATCCTGACGATGCTTGTGAATCATGGAATTGTCGGAACTGTCAGTTATCTGAGCATATTTATCACTTACCTTTATAAAACCGGAAAACAGTCAAAAAATCCGTACAGTATCAGCATTGCAGTTGCGATAATCTGTTATTTGGTACATAATATGGTTAGTTTTGCGAATGTATTGAATCTTCCATTTCTCATTATCCTATTGGCAATGGGCGTAAAATGGTGTAGAATGTAGTGATGCCAAAGAAAAACAAGCGGCTGCGAAGCAGACATTTGTTTTTCAGGCATCATTAGCGAACGAATATCCTGCGAAGCGGGATGAGGAGTGCGGAGCACGGATTCGTGAGCCTAACAGAACAAAAAGTAAACGGCTTATAAGGGATGAGTGGCCGGACAGAGGAGAATAACATGGCAGAGAAAAAGTTAGTAGAAGCAATTACCTCGATGAATGAGGACTTTGCGCAGTGGTACACTGATGTGGTAAAGAAGGCAGAATTAATTGACTATTCCAATGTCAAGGGATGTATGGTAATCAAGCCGGCAGGTTATGCCATCTGGGAGAATATTCAGAGACAGCTTGATGACCGTTTTAAGGCAGTTGGAGTAGAGAATGTATATATGCCCATGTTTATCCCCGAAAGCTTACTTGAAAAGGAAAAGGATCATGTAGAAGGATTCGCACCGGAAGTAGCCTGGGTAACATATGGCGGATTAAATCCCCTTCCGGAGAGAATGTGTGTCAGACCTACCTCTGAAACACTGTTCTGTGATTTTTATAAGAATGATATCCAGTCTTATCGTGACCTGCCGAAGGTATATAACCAGTGGTGCAGCGTTGTCCGTTGGGAAAAGGAAACCAGACCTTTCCTGCGTTCCAGAGAGTTCCTGTGGCAGGAAGGACATACCGCACATGCAACGGCAGAAGAGGCACAGGCACGTACCGAGCAGATGCTTAACGTTTATGCAGATTTCTGTGAAGAAGTACTTGCAATCCCTGTAATTAAAGGACGTAAGACCGAGAAGGAGAAGTTTGCAGGAGCAGAAGCAACTTATACCATTGAAGCATTGATGCATGATGGCAAGGCACTTCAGTCCGGAACCAGCCACAACTTTGGTGACGGCTTTGCGAAAGCATTCGGAATCCAGTTTACAGACAAGGATAACAAATTAAAATATGTTCATCAGACTTCCTGGGGAGTGTCCACCAGAATTATCGGTGCGATCATTATGGTTCATGGTGATGATTCCGGACTGGTACTTCCTCCTAAGATTGCACCTACACAGGTTATGATCATCCCGATTCAGCAGAAGAAGGAAGGCGTTCTGGAAAAGGCAAACGAATTAAAGGAAGTATTAAGTAACTTCCGGGTAAAGGTTGATGATTCCGACAAGAGTCCCGGATGGAAATTCTCTGAACAGGAAATGCGTGGAATTCCGCTTCGTGTGGAAATCGGACCGAAGGATATCGAAGCAGGCAAGTGTGTGATCTGCCGCCGTGATACGAGGGAAAAGGTCGAGGTAGCACTTGATCAGCTTGCAGAAACCGTAGATGCACTGTTAAAGCAGATGCAGTCCGATATGTTAGAGAAAGCAAGAAAGCATGTAGAATCCCATACCTATACCGCAACAACCAGAGAAGAATTCGAGGAAATCTTCGCAACGAAGACCGGATTTGTAAAGGCAATGTGGTGTGGTGAGACAAGCTGCGAAGAGGCCATTAAGGAAAACATGGCAGTAACCAGCCGCTGCATGCCGTTCCATCAGGAATGTCTGTCCGATAAGTGTGTATACTGCGGCAAACCTGCAAAGAAAATGGTATATTGGGGAAGAGCTTATTAACTCTTCCCTTCATAATACAGGTAAAAAGAATGAGTCCAATCAGACAAATTGAATTACCCGAAGATGTAAAACAGATCATAAGAACGATTACGGAAGCCGGCTACGAAGCATATGCTGTAGGCGGCTGTATTCGTGATTCGGTTCTTGGAAGAATCCCTGAAGATTATGATATTACGACCTCGGCCAAGCCCCTGCAGATCAAGGAACTGTTTTCCCATACGATCGATACGGGGATCAAGCATGGTACGGTAACGATTATGCTGCATGGCATTGGTTATGAAGTCACGACCTACCGGATTGACGGGGAATATGAGGACTGTCGTCATCCCAGAGAGGTTATTTTTACTTCAAATCTGATTGAAGATCTGAAACGGCGGGATTTCACCATTAACGCCATGGCCTACAACGACGAACAGGGACTGGTGGATCCTTTTGACGGAACGGGGGATCTTCAGAAGCGGGTGATCCGCTGCGTAGGGAATCCGATAGAGCGTTTTACGGAGGATGCTCTGCGGATGATGCGTGCTGTACGTTTTTCTGCACAGCTCGGATATGAAATTGAAGCCGAGACGGCGGATGCTATCAGGGTGCTTGCACCGAATCTGAAGAATATCAGTGCAGAGCGGATTCAGACGGAACTGGTGAAGCTGGTGACCTCTCCCCATCCGGATGATCTGCGGATTGCATATGAAACGGGGATTACGAAGGTCATTCTTCCGGAATTTGATATCTGCATGGCTACGAACCAGAATCATCCCCATCATTGCTATACGGTGGGAGAGCACATTCTGCATTCCATGTGTGAGATCCGTCCGGACAAGGTATTGCGTCTTGCAATGCTGTTCCATGATATAGGGAAGCCCGATGCCATTACAACCGATGAGCACGGAATCAATCATTTCCACGGTCATCCGGAAATTTCAGCAGCTTATGCACAGAAAATCATGCGGCGGCTTAAGTTTGATAATAAATCCATCTATTATGTAACAAATCTGGTAAGATACCATGATGTCCGTATGGAGCTGTCACGGAAAAGCGTGCGCCGGGCGATAAATAAGATTGGTGATGATATTTTCCCGTTATTGTTTGAAGTACGGGAGGCGGATACGCTGGCACAGAGTATGTATAAGCGTAAGGAAAAGGAACAGGATCTGGAAAAATTAAAGGAAATATATGAGGATATCGTTGCCAGCAGGGAGTGCGTTTCCCTGAAGCAGCTTGCGGTAACGGGAAGTGATCTGATCCGGGAGGCCGGTATTCCGGAGGGCCCGCAGGTCGGTGTGAAATTAAAGGAGCTTCTTTCACTTGTGATTGAAGATCCATCCAGAAATACCAAAGAATATTTATTGTCTGCAGCAAAACAGTAATACTTTGCAGGAATTGTTCATAGGATAGACCATGACAGTGGTTAGGGGGATTGAATGTGAACGACAGATGCGTTTCGCTGCTTGACAATTATGATGTAGAAGTGCTTCGCACCACGAAGGGGCGGGGCGCTATTCTTTGTGAAACAAATCAGGGAATGCTGATTTTTAAAGAATATATCGAAAGAAGAAACAAAATCCTTTTGCAGAATGAGGTTTTAGAGCTTCTTCATGGACAACAGTTTCCGGCTGAACAGATCCTTAAGAATAAAGAAGGAGAGCTTCTGACCATGGACTTTGACGGAACGGCCTATGTCCTTAAGACTTATTTTGCCGGCAGGGAATGTGATCTGAAGGATTCCGGAAACTGCAATCAGGCAGTCCGGGCATTGGCACAGCTCCATGGAACGCAGCTTTGGCAGGAGGAAAATGCACCTGTGGAAATACCGGAGAATACTGCATTGGAGTTTAACCGTCATACCAGGGAATTGAAGAAAATCCGGCGTTTTCTGAAGACAAGAAGCCAGAAGTCGGATTTTGAAATACTTCTTATGCAGAATTATACCTATTTTTTTGAACAGGCACTTCAGGTTGAAGAGGAAATGCAGAGGTTTGCGGCACAGCCTGTACCTTCCGGGATCTGCCACGGAGATTTTCAGTATCATAATATTCTGACAGAGCAGGAAAAGACCTTTCTGATCAATTTTGAAAAGTGTGCCATTGGGGATATAACGAGGGATCTTGGGCTCTTTTTACGCAAGATCCTGGAGAAAACCTCCTGGCAGGAAAAGCTGGCTTTTCAGCTGATCGGGGAATATGAGAAGGTTCGTCCGCTTACGGCTGCGGAGAAGATTCATCTGTATGGAAGACTCGCCTATCCGGAAAAATTCTGGAAAATAGCCAATTTTTACTATAATTCAGGCAAGGCTTGGATACCGATGAAGAATATGGAGAAGCTTTACCGGCTTCTGGATCTGGAAGAGGAAAAAAAGACTTTTCTCGAGCATTATCGTGGAGTATACTTGTAACTAATCAGAGATCTGTACAATCCGGAACCTTATGAATGGGCATGGCTGAATAGCTGCGTATAATTTAATATAGAAAAGGAAGTCTGGAGCAGCAGGGAAAATGTTATGCGGATATGAAATATGAGGTACATTATGAAGAAATTTGGGAAGGAACAAAATAAAATCATCGTATTATGTGCGGTATTGTGTCTGACTGCAACGGGATGCAGCAGCACCGGACTTGCGCAGGAATCCACGTTTGAGAGTTCTTTTGAGAATACGCAGGAGGAGCCGGTGGATATTTATGTATCCAGTGCTTCCGGAGTGGTTAAGCGTGTGGATAAAGAGGCGCAGACAATTACAATCTGTGAGCTGAATCAGCGGGAAGAAAAGACACTTTCCTATGACGGGGCAACCGTGCTTACGGATAAGTATGGCGGTCCACTGACTGTGGATCAGCTTATTCCGGGGAGCATCGTGACGCTTGCCTATAACAGCAACATGGAAAAAATGGGATCTTTGCAGATCAGTCCGGATTCATGGAATTATGGAGATATCCAGAAATTCAGCATGAATACCGGGAACCGGACGATCACGGTCGGGCAGGAGGAATACCATTTAAGTGACCGGCTGCTTGTTTTTTCCGGTCAGGAGGAGATTCTGCCGGAGCAGGTTATAAGCCAGGATGTGATTTCCATGCAGGGGATCGGTCAGGAGGTCCTGAGCATCCGCGTGGATCGGGGACATGGCTATCTGGAGCTTAAGAATGAAGAGTATTTCGTTGGCGGCTGGATTGAGATCGGACAGACGGTGATTTCGCAGGTTTCACCGGAAATGCTGTTTTCTGTACCGGAGGGTAGCTATCAGGTACGGCTGACCACAGATCTTCTGGAGGAAAGCCGGGAGGTGGAGATCCGCCGGGATGAAATTACGACACTGGATCTTGGTGATATTGAGAAGCCGGTTCCGGAAAGTGGACAGGTCACCTTTGATATCACACCGGAAAGTGCTTCGGTATATGTTGATAACAATCTGATTAATCAGCTTTATACCTTAAAGCTGCCGGTAGGTATGCATCAGCTTACTGTCAGTGCTTCTGGTTATGATACGGTCAGTCAGTTCTTTGATGTTACCGGTGAAGAACCATTGAAGCTGCAGCTGAATCTGCCCCAGAGCAAGAGTTCGGTATCGGATAATGATATTTCCTGGGCTTCGGATAAGAAGGAGAGCGCAACAATTACCATTCAGACTCCGGATGGAGCCGAAGTATATGAGGACAACCTGTATAAGGGCTATGCACCGGTTACTTACACGAAGACTGCAGGAACACACGTCCTTACCTTCCGGAAGTCCGGTTATGTAACGAAGAGCTATTCCATTGAAGTGGCAGACGATAATGAAAATGTGGTCTATTCCTTCCCGGATCTGGAACCGGAGAGTAGCTCCACAGTCAGCGGTAACAGTATTTCGGGCAACACGGCCAAGACGCAGAGCACGGTAAGCGGTAATTCTGTGAGCGGAAACTCTGTAAGCGGCAACAGTATAAAATAGGAGAGATAAGGATATATGATCACCATTGCCATTGTAGAAGATGAAGAAGCTTATGCAAAGCAATTGACTGAGTATATAGAAAAGTATCAGCAGGAATCCGGAAAGCGTTTTAAGGTGATTCGTTTTCGGGATGGAGATGAAATTGTAGAAAAATACACGGGTGAATACGATATCATTCTCATGGATATCCAGATGCAGTTTATGGATGGGATGACGGCAGCGGAGGAAATCCGGAAACTGGATACCAAGGTAGTGATTATGTTTATCACGAATATGACCAATTATGCGATCCGCGGCTATGAAGTGGATGCAATGGATTATGTATTGAAGCCGGTGTCTTATTTTGCCTTTGCGAGAAAGCTGGAACGTGCGATTGGACGAATCCCGCAGACAACCGGAAGACCGGTTAAGGTCAATACACCGGAGGGAATTGTCCGTCTGGATGCCGGAGGGATCTATTATATCGAAAGTGAAGGACACAATCTGATTTACCATACCAAAAGCGGAGATTTAAAGGAAAGAGCGAAGATGCAGGATGCAGAGGACAAGTTTGTTCCGCTTGGATTTTTCCGCAGTAATAAAGGATATTTGGTTAATCTGGAATATGTGGATGGAGTAAAGGATGGATGCTGTATGATTCATGGAGAGACTTTACTCATCAGCAGAGCCAGAAAAAATGATTTTATGACCGCTTTAGCACAGTACATGGGAGAACATTATTAAATGGAAGAATTACTGACAAGTGCATATCAGGATATTCCACGGTATGATACCGCAATAGCAGAATGGCTGTGTTGTATGTTATTCTGCTTTTTTTATCCGAGAAAAATGAAAAATACAGTTTTTGCAGTAGCTGCCGTGCTGGCTCTTATCTTACAGATGGTATGGTTGGTCATGACGGGAGAAGTGCCGACGGTTTTATGGATTCCGTGCATGCTGATTGCCATTGGTATCATGCTTCTGTTTTTATGGATGATTCTGGATACTTCTTTCCGGATGGTGCTTTATTGCTGCATGAAAGCTTTTCTTATGGCAGAATTTATGGCCTCTTTGGAGTGGCAATTGGAATATTTCGCCCATAGAGGCAGAGAGCAGCAGGGGGTGTTAAGCTGGATTACGTTGGGGATTGTTTACAGCGTGGTTGGTCTGATTTTCTGGATTATCGAAGCAAGAATGAAGCGTGATGAGGTAGAACTGGAAATCAGTATCCGCGAATTAGGAAGTACGTTATTGATTGTATTTAGTGCGTTTATGCTGAGTAATTTAAGCTTTGTATATCGTAATACCCCTTTTAGCGGGACAATCGCTTCCGATATTTTCACGATCCGGACGCTGGTGGATTTCGGAGGTCTTGCCATTCTTTATGCGTATCAGAGTCTTCGCTACGAGATTGGAGCCGAGAAAGAATTATCCAGAATTCAGAGTATGCTGACGGCACAATATGACAGTTACCGGAATTATCAGGAAATTACAGATCTGATTAATATGAAATATCATGATCTGAAGCATCAGATCGCCGGGCTTCGTGCAGAACAGGATCCGGAAAAGAGATCCCAATGGATTGATCAGATGGAGGGAGAGCTATCTGCTTATCAGCCGGAACGGCAGACGGGAAACCAGGTATTGGATGGCGTACTGGATGGGAAAATGCCGCTCATTCATAATTATCAGATTGAGTTTACCTGTGTTGTGGACGGAGAACTTCTTAATTTCATGTATGTTACAGATATTTGTACCATCTTTGGAAATGCACTGGATAATGCGATTGAGCATGTACTTATGCTCCCGAATCCGGAAAAGAGAATTATTCATATGGAAATTTCTTTAAGAAAGCAATTTCTTTATGCAGAGATCCGGAATTATTGTGATGGAGAGGTTCGGATCAGGAATGGATTTCCGGTCACAACCAAGCAGGATGCGAAGAATCACGGATTTGGAATTAAGAGTATCAGCTATGCAGTGAAAAAGTACGGGGGAACGATCCAGTTCGGTGTGAAAGACCATTTTTTTTCCATGAGAATACTGATCCCGAAAGATCGATGCCATTACAGTTCGTGACAGATTCACGACCATTTATGCCAGAGGAAAAATTCCTCTGGCTTTTTGTATATAATGATAACTATTCAGAGACATGCAAAATTGCTTTCTGTAAATGCTTGCATTCTAAAAGGAGGTGGTGAAAACGTGCGGCATCAGGAATTGATTAAGCAGATGACACTGGAAGAGAAAGCCGCGTTTTTAACAGGAAAGAATGAATGGGCCTCCCGAGGCTATGAACATTTAGGAATAAAAAGCATTACCTTTGCAGACGGACCAAGTGGTGTCCGCAGACAGCGTGGGGAAGGAGATCATCTGGGATTGAACCCATCGGTTCCCGCCACCTGTTTTCCATCTTCTTCTACTTTGGCAAACAGTTGGAATGAAGATCTGGAAGAAAGAGTCGGACAGGCACTTGGAGAGGAAGCAGCACTGGAAGGAGTCCATGTTTTATTAGCACCGGGACTCAACATCAAACGAAATCCGCTTTGTGGAAGAAATTTTGAATATTTTTCAGAGGATCCTTACCTGACAGGAAAAATGGCAGCAGCAATGATTCGTGGGATTCAAAAAGCAGGCGTAAGCGCCTGTGCAAAGCACTTTGCCGTGAATAGCCAGGAAGAACGCCGCATGGCATTGAATGTGGTTCTGGATGAGCGGACGTTGCGGGAAATTTATCTGACCGGATTTGAAATTGCGGTAAAGGAAGGAAAACCGGGAGCGGTCATGTCAGCCTATAATGCTGTGAATGGCCAGTATGCAAACGAAAATCCTTTTCTGCTTCAACAGATTCTTCGCAAAGAGTGGGGATTTCAGGGGTTTGTAGTAACAGACTGGGGAGGCGGAAATGATTTTACGGAAGGAGTCCGGAATGGCTCTAATCTGCAAATGCCGGGATGCGGATTGGACAGTGCAGGAGAACTACTGCAGGCCGTAACTGATCACCGGATTACCGAACAGGAAGTTGATGAAAGAGTAGAGGAACTATTAAAGGCCGCATTTACTTATCCGGAAAGCTCAAAGGAGACAAAAAGAAAACTGGAAGGACAGAAAGATCTGTTATATCAGGAGCATCATGAACTGGCAGAACAGGCAGCAGAAGAAAGTATGGTTCTGATGAAAAACGACGGGAATCTGCTCCCCTTATCTTTCGGTCAGAAAATCGGTATTATCGGAGACTTTGCCTTTCAGCCAAGATTTCAGGGAGCCGGTTCTTCCAGCGTCAATGCTATTCGTGTAGAGAAGGTGGCAGAATGTATTGGAAAAACAGATTTCACACTTCTTGGCATGGAAAAGGGTTATCTTCGCAATGGAAAAGAAGATAAAAAACTGGAAAATGATGCGTTAAAGCTTGCAGAACGGGCAGATGTCATTTTATATTTCCTGGGACTTGGCGAACAGGAGGAGTCGGAAGGGATAGACAGAACGAGCATCAATATTCCGCAGAACCAGCTTTCCCTTTTACATAAAATTGCAAGGCAGAAGAAAGAGGTAGTCGCAGTACTCAGTACGGGAAGTGTGGTAGGAACCTGGTGGAAGCAGGATTGCAAGGCAATTTTGCTGACGGGGCTTTCAGGGGAGGCAGGTGCGGCAGCAGTGGTAAGAGTCCTGACCGGCGAAGTAAACCCGGGAGGAAAGCTGACAGAATCCTGGCTCCGCAGTTATGATGATACTCCTTCCTTTCCCTTTTATCCATCCAGAAACGGAACCTTAGAGTATCATGAAGGAATATATGTAGGCTATCGCTACTTTGACAGGAATCAGATACCGGTATCCTTTCCGTTTGGCTTCGGACTTTCGTATACGACCTTTGCTTATCGGGATTTAACGGTTGATTCATCCGGAATCTGTTTCAAGGTGAAAAATACGGGAACTGTAGCCGGAAGTGAAATTGCACAGATGTATGTTTCTTTGCCGGACAGTGGAATCGAACGGCCGGAAAAGGAGTTAAAGGGTTTTCGGAAAATTGATCTGAAACCGGGAGAAGAAAAAGAGGTCCGGATTTCCTTTGACGATAAAACCTTCCGGGTATTTGATGAAAGCTCCGGTACATGGCAGAAAGAACAGGGAGTTTATCAGATTCTTGTCGGAAGCAGCAGTCAGGACATTTTATTAAAGGATGAAATTCGGATAGAAGGGATTTCTGTTAAAAAAGATAAGGACACAGACTTTACGAAGGCCATCCGGAACAAAGCTGACAGCGTCTCAGGGAAAAGAAAAACGCTGCAGCGCAATGATCCCATATCGGATATGCGTTATGCAAAAAGTCCTTTGGCAAGATTGATTGCAGGAAGAATGAAAAGAAAAATTGATAAGGCCAGGGAGGAGGGAAACGTACCGGATCTTAATACTCTGTTCCAGTATAATATGCCCTTTCGTGCGATTGCCAAAATGACGCAAGGTATGGTATCTATGAAGATGGTTGATGGACTGCTTTTGTTTGTTAATGGACATTCCTTAAAAGGTCTTGGTATGATCATCTCCGGTTTCCTGAGTAATCAGAAGAAGAACAGGGAATATGAAAAGCTTCTTTGTGAAAACAGATCTTCCGACAGGAAAGAGGGTGAGTAATGAATTATTTTAAGAAATGGAAAGAATCCCATCCCAATCTTTATGAATTTATAAATTTTAACATTTTATCAAACTGTGCAACAATCACAAATTTTGTCGTAATGTGGATATGTACCGGATTTGTTTTCAGACAATACAGAGAAATTCCATTTCATTTTTTTATATTTGATTATACAGAACCGGAAAGTCTGCAGCTGTGTGGATTTTACAGTTTCCTGACGGCAACGGCGGCTGCACAGATTGTGAACTTTTTTGTACAGAAGAATCTGGTGTTTCATTCGAATGAAGAATTTGGAAGAGCAGCCTGGAAATACCTGATACTGGCAATTATTTTGGTGATGGTATCAACGGCTCTTCCTGCTTACAGCCAGGGCTGGTTCACTGCTATTGGAGTACTGGATACGCTGGCTCCCACGCTGGCAAATGTCCTGAATATTATCGTACAGGTTATTATAAGCTATCCAATGATGAAATTCTGGATCATGCCTGTCAGAGAGAAACAGAATTAAAGGAGGAAATTAATTTGAAATTATGGAGAGGTTTAACGGCGGTCATGGCATTGTTGCTGACCGTGGCGGTAACAGCTACCAGCCTAACGTTTCAGTATCCTTATATGCTGAATGATCCGCTGGGAATAGAAACCGCAGAAATCATCAGTAATGGCAAGGGAGAAATTTACTACGAAAGTGAATTTGGTGAGATCAATGAAGCAAATCAGGAACTGCTGATTGAGGCAACAAAGCAGCAAACCATCACCGAAGAAGAGGAAGGAGCGGTATTGCTGCGCAATGAAAATCAGGCACTTCCTTTAAAACAGAACGAAAGAAGTATTACCATTTTCGGACAGGCGATTGTGAATCCGGTCTATAAATGCAGTTCTTCAGGAAATATTCCGAAAGAGTCGCAGGAGAAAATTACAACGGTAAGAGCTGCTTTTGACATGGCGGGGTTTCAGGTGAATCCAACACTGATCACAGCATATGAAAACAGTGAAGTGCAGAGAGTGGTCAGCACTGGTGTGGATACAGCAGACATTGGAGAAGATCCGATCAGTTTTTATACGAAAGATCTGAAAAAGAGCTGGGAAAAAGAATATAATGATGCGGCAATCATTTTCCTTTCGAGGGAGAGCGGAGAAGGAACCGATTATCTGATGACAGACAAGGAAGGAATCAGTCAGCTGGCTTTACATAAAAATGAGAAGGATCTGATTGAAATGGTAACTTCCTACCGAGATCAGGGTGTGTTTGGCAAAGTTATTGTCTTATTAAACACAACAGCACCGATGGACTGTGACTGGCTTGAAGACTATGGAATAGATGCCTGTCTCTGGATAGGAACTCCCGGTCAGTGGGGAGCAGAGGGGATTACGAATCTGCTTACAGGAAAGGCCAATCCATCCGGACATCTGATTGATACCTATGCTTCCAATTCACTTTCAGCACCTGCAACAGTGAATTCGGGAACTCAGACACCGAAATATGCAAATGCAGATGAAATGGGAGTAGATAACACATATGTAAATGTACAGGTAGAAGGAATCTACACAGGCTATAAGTATTATGAAACCCGTTATGAGGACTGTATTCTGAATCAGGGTAATGCCGCTTCCTCAGCAGGAGCATCTTATGGTGCGGCCAGGTGGGATTATGCCGCAGAAATGGTATATCCGTTTGGATATGGACTGAGTTATACGGAATTTGAACAGAATCTGAAAAATGTTGCTTATAACGCAGAATCCGATACCTTTGAGGTAACAGTATCTGTGAAAAATACAGGCTCTGTAGAAGGAAAGTCTGTTGTACAGTTATATGCCCAGACACCTTATGGAAAATATGAAAAAGAAAATCTTATAGAAAAATCTGCGATTCAGCTGGTTGGTTTTGATAAAACAGAGCTTTTGAAACCGGGGCAGACAGAGGAGGTTACGTTAACAGTAGACCGTTATCTGCTTGCCAGCTACGATTATATCGGAGTAAAAGGTTATATTCTGTCACAGGGAGATTATTATCTGGCAATTGGCAGTGACTGTCATGATGCACTGAATAATGTGCTGGCAGCCAAGGGAGCAACAGGACTCATTGATTCTGCAGGAAACGAAGTAACAGGAGACAGTCAGAAGGTATATCATTTCGATGAATCCCAGATGGATACAGATACCTACAAAATGTCCAGCGAGGGTGTTGAGGTAACGAATCGCTTTGATGATGCAAATATTAATTACTGGGTGGAAAATACAGCTACTTATCTTTCACGTCAGGACTGGGCAGGAACATATCCGGTAGAACAGACGGTTCCGGAAGCTACGGATGAAATGGTAAGAATTCTGGAGGATGGACTTTATAAAACTCCGGAAGATGCTGTAAGCGCAAGAGATATTCCACAGGGAGTTAACGCAGATATCACGCTGCTGGATATGAAAGATGAACCATATGATTCTGAAAAATGGGATACTTATTTAAGCCAGTTAACGATCGATGAGCTTGTTTCACAGCTTCCCTGTTCTTTTGAAACGGCAGCAATTACAAGTGTCATCAAAAATGTAACTAAAATGGGTGACGGTATGGATGGTACAGGTGGAACATTACCGTTTGGCGACAAACCGACAAACTGCTGTTATGCAGCAACAGTTGTTCTGGGAAGTACCTGGAGTCCGGATGTGATTCGGCGCCGTGGTGAGTTAATGGGTGAAGAAGCATTATATTCAGGAATGTCCATGCTTTACAGTGGTGGCTGTAACCTTCACAGAACACCGTTTGGAGCCCGTAATTTTGAGTATTATTCAGAAGATGGAACCTTTACCTATTATGCAGCTATGTATGAAGTGGAAGGCACAGCGACCAAGGGCGTCAATATGGCAGTAAAACATCTGGCTGTAAATGACCAGTGTACCGCACAGAGCCTTTTATCTACCTTCTTTACCGAACAGGCAATGCGAGAGCAGACGTTAAGAGCCTTTGAGGGTGCTATCCGGGTGGCAAAGACCAATGCATTAATGCAGTCTTATAACAGGGTTGGCTTATACTGGAGTTCTGCAAACAAAGCACTGTTAACGGATGTGGTAGCAGGCGAATGGGGATTCAAGGGATGTATGATTACCGATGCAGCATCGACTCTATATAAGAATTATGCGGTAGACTGTGTCATTGCCGGTACAGACGCATTCTGTATCGATGGAAGTCAGGCCAGTGCAGCTGCAGTGAAAAAGGTGATTGAGCAGAATGACGATGGTAATCTTCTGTTGGCGCTTCGTCAGTCGGTAAAGGACAATCATTATGCACATGTACACAGTTGCGCAATTAACGGTACAAGTAAGGATGCTTATGTCAGAATGATTACTCCCTGGTGGCAGACTGCGGAAAGCGCTGTAATCATTGTATTGGCACTGGGAATGCTGGCATGTATCTTCCTGTGGATTGTAAACAAATATCATCTGCTTTTTGCAAAAGAAAAAGGGAGGGATGAACAGTGAAAAAAATAACTTCTGAAATTTCGGCATCATTAGTTTTGCGTGGAATCGCTATCATATTGATGATCATACCTGTCTTTTATACAGCGGCATATGCAGCGACAATACCCCAGTATAAAAGAACCCTGGTTTATATTGTACTGGCGGTTCTGGCAGAGGTATTGACTGTGGTCTTTGCACAAAAGTCATGGAGTGATTATATTCATGTGGCCGGTTCAGCACTGATGGCATTTGCCTTTGCCTCATTTGCAAATGGCGGAGTCTTATCAGTTGCCGATTATGTGGCTGGAATTAACCTGTTTGGAGATGCTTCGCAGGTTCCGGCAATTATGACATACGGAGTTATGCTTCTGTGTGGTGAGATTCTTTCTATTATTGATTGTTTTATCTGTAAAGATGTCCCGGTGGGTACGGGAGCAAAATAAAAATGATTAAAAGAAAAGGAGTAGTGACTATGAAAAACTTAAAAAAATTTGCAGCAATTGGAATGATGGCAGTAATGCTGGTATCCTCCCTGTGTTTAACAGGATGCGGAGGAAGCAAAACAGAGAAAATTGAAGGCAGTGCCGGACTTGTATATGAGCTCAGCGAAGATGGAACGTATTACATTTTTACTGATGGTAAATCCTGTACCGATGAAAACATTGTCATTGGTAATTGGCATGAGGAAAATGGAAAGGGACTCCCCGTAAAGGCAATTGGTGACTGGCCATTTTCCATGTATGATGAGGGAGGATCTGTGCCGGCCAAGTCAGTAACTGTATCAGATGGTATTACAGAATATGCAGAAGGAACACTTGGATCAATGTCTTATGTAGAAAAGATTGTTCTTCCGGATGGAGTAGAAAGTCTTGGAACAGCGGCATTTCTGATCGACTTTGAATTAAGAGAACTGGTAATTGGAAAGGGATTGAAGAGAATAGAAGTAGATTCCTTCGAGAAAGTACCTGAAGATATTACCATTTACTTCCGTGGATCTGAAGAAGAGTGGAATAATGTTGAAATCGCCGAGAGAGGAAATTCAGTATTAAATAACTGCAAGATTGTATTTGATTATAAGGATTAAATTGAATAATTTTAATAAGATTTTATAAGATCACTAAATTAGTGTGAAATCATGAGGCTTTGTGGATATATGTCTGCGGAGCCTTATTGATCTCATATGCATGGGTAACGATAATACGATCATAAAAAATCAAAATAGACTTGACATATATTTTGATTGCTGTTACGATAGAACAGTAACAGAACATATGTGAAAATCTGATCAATCTGTATCTTTGGAATCTGACCCAAGCGGATTAATCTTCTGGCATATCGCCTGCATTTTCACACACACAACAATGGAGGCAGAGACAGAAGCAGCTAGGGGGTACCTGTATTTTGTTTTGCCTCATGGAGGGTATAGAATATGGGTAATACGAAAAAGACATTGGAAGAAATGGATGTAATGGACGATTTTCTTACAAATGCGATGGTTGCAGATGAGGATGTTGGAGAGGATTTTTGCAGACTGTTGTTAGGAGTCCTGTTACAGCGACAGGTTGGGAAGCTGAGAATTAATGCTCAGAAATCATTTCAGGGCATTTTGCCAGGGAAAAGAGGAATACGAATGGATGTGGAGATCAAAGAGGATTCGAATGATTCTACATCTGGTGTGAATCTGTATGATCTGGAGCCACATTTAAAGAACAGAATAAATATTCCAAAGCACAACCGCTTTTATCAGGCAGTTATTGACAGCAAGCAGCTTCCAAGTGGAGAAGAAGATTTCGATAAGCTGCCGAAGCTGTTTGTAGTAACGATTTTAAATTATGATCTGTTTGGTAAAGGGTACATGAAATATTGTGTACATAATCATTGTGAAGAAGTACCGGATGCTTTGTATGATGATGGATTAACCTTCCTTTATTTTAATACCAAGGGAACAAAAGGCGGTAATGAGGTAATCCATGCTATATTAAATTATTTACAGGATAGTCGAAAAGAAAATGTAGTGAATGAAGAAACAAGAAAGCTGCATGCAATGGTGGAACGGGTAAAAAAGAAACCGGAGGTGAGACTTGCTTATATGAGATTTGATGAAGTTTTATACTGGGAGAAGAAGGAAAGCCGTGAACAGGGACAGGAAGAAGCTTACCATTCGATGATTATTTCTTTTCTGCAGGCACATGGTGCATTGTCCGAAGAACTTCGGGAGAAGATTGAGCATATAACGGATGTTTCACTTTTGGAGAAATTGGTGAAGCTTGCAGCAAAGACAGATCATATTGGAGATTTTGAGAACATATTGGAAACTCAATCATTTGACAGCTGGGGAAACCTGTGATATAGTACGTCACATAAAACCCCTCGGGGAAGTGGATTTTTCAGGAGAGATCTTTTTTTCGCCACGCAGTGTTATCACTGCGTGGCATTTTTTGTGCAGAGCACTTAGTGAAAGCGAGCCGAAGGCGAAGCTTGAACTTAGTGCGAGCCATACCTGTGCACTTAGAGAGAGCGAGCGTGAGCGAAGCACGAACTTAGTGCATCAGGTAGTGCAAAAGAAAACCAAATAGTAACAAGGAGAACTTAGAAAGAATGGATCAGAATTTTATGAAGGAAAAGAAAATACTGCCGCTGGTAATTTCGATGTCGCTTCCGATGGTAATATCGATGGCAGTGAATTCCCTGTACAATATTGTAGACAGCTATTTCGTGGCCAAAATCAGTGAGAATGCGATGACGGCTCTTTCCCTCGTTTATCCGGTTCAGAATCTGATGACTGCGATTGCAGTGGGCTTTGGTGTCGGCATGAATGCCAGAGTAGCCTTCTGTCTTGGTGCGGGAGATAAGAAGCAGGCAGATCAGGCAGCGGTCACAGGACTTCTTTTAGGTATTCTTCATGGAGCTGCTCTGATGGTGGTCTGCATGCTGGGAATGCCGAAATTCCTGTCTCTATTTACAGATAACGAAGAAATCATCCGCATGGGACTCGTATATGCGAAGCGTGCGTTCCTGTTTTCAGTGATTATCATGCTTGGCATTTCCATGGAAAAGATTTTCCAGGCAGTTGGCAGAATGAAGGTTTCCATGATCAGTATGATGTGCGGCTTTATAGCCAATATCGTACTGGATCCATTAATGATCTTTGGAATCGGTCCTTTTCCACAGATGGGAATGGCGGGGGCTGCCTATGCAACCGGAATCGGACAGACCATAACTTTACTTGTTTATATTCTCTTTCATATGTTCCGGCCACTGCCGGTTTCCTTTGGAACGAAGAATATTTCCTTTAACCGTGAACTGATGCAGAAGCTGTATGCGGTGGGAATTCCAGCCTCTTTAAACATGGCATTGCCTTCCCTGCTGATTTCTTCCCTGAATGGAATTCTTTCAATGTTTTCAGAAACTTATGTGCTGGTGCTTGGTGCGTACTATAAGCTGCAGACTTTTATCTATCTTTCAGCGAATGGAATTATCCAGGGGATCCGTCCTCTGGTCAGCTTCAATTATGGAGCAGGAGAGAGGAAGCGTGTGGAACAGATTTTCCGGACAGCTTTGTATCTTACAGCTGGTGTTATGGCGGTTGGAATGCTGCTTTCCTTCCTGATTCCCGGACAGATGATCGGTTTATTTACCTCGAATCCGGAAACGATAAAGATTGGCGTGATGACACTTCATATCATCAGTCTTGGATTTATCGTGTCGGCGGTTTCAGTTACCTGCTCCGGAACACTGGAAGGACTTGGAATGGGAATGGCTTCTTTAATGATTTCTTTATCGAGATATGTGGTGGTCATTATTCCGGCCGCGTTTCTTTTAAGCAGGGTATGGGGAGCGGACGGAGTGTTTTATGCATTCCCGGTGACAGAGCTTGCAACAGCAGTGTTTGCTTTTGCAATTTTTCGTAAAAGCTATAAGGTATAATCCATAAAAATGTAAGGAGAATCATAGCCGTGAAGGTATGGAACAGGTGCGAAAAATTTTACAATGGGAAATGCGCAACACATCGTTCGACAAAAAACGATTTCAAGTTTTTAACAGACTACTCATTTTGACATGGGAAAATTGTGGAAAACCTTGATAAATCCGCATTTTAATCCAAATTTACCTTGACAAATAAAGGTAAAAACGCTATATATAATAATAGACGTTCGTAAAGGGGCAGATCGTTCCATCGTCACTGGATATCGCATATAGGATATCGAAGAATACACTCAAATAAACAGGAGGAAGTTCAAATGAACAAAACAGAATTAGTTGCAGCTATGGCTGATGCAGCCGGCTTATCCAAGAAAGACGCAGAAAAGGCATTAAAGGCATTTACAGATGTTGTTGCAGAAGAACTTAAGAAGGATGGAAAGGTTCAGTTAGTTGGATTCGGTACATTCGAAGTATCCAAGAGAGCAGCAAGAGAAGGAAGAAATCCTCAGACAGGTAAGACCATGAGCATTCCTGCTTCTAAGGCTCCTAAGTTCAAAGCTGGTAAGGCTTTAAAGGATTCCATTAACTAATATTGTTTGGAACGATTCGGAGTGTCGCTGCTATGCAACGGCACTCTTTTCATGTAGAGCACTTAATGAGAACGAGCCGAAGGTGAAGTTCGAATTTAGTGCGAACGGTACCAGTGCACTTAATGAGGGCGAGCGGGGCGAAGACCGAATTTAGTGCATCGGGTATAAGTAGAGGCTTGTAACGAGGAACCAAGCGGCTCCAAAGGAGACATTTGGTTTTCTTGCACCAATAACGAACATGCGTCTGATGTAAATCAGACAGGAGTGCGAAGCACGGGCATGTGAGTTAAAATGAATATAAAGACGAGGGAAATATTATATGAGACTCGACAAATATTTAAAGGTATCACGTTTAATTAAAAGAAGAACCGTAGCCAATGAAGCCTGCGATGCAGGAAGAGTGCTGGTGAATGACAAGCCGGCCAAGGCATCCACGAATGTTAAAGAAGGAGATACCATTACGATTGCTTTTGGTAATAAAGATGTGAAGGTGGAAGTGCTCTCGGTTCAGGAGGTAGTCAGGAAGGATGAAGCCAGGGAGTTGTTCCGATACCTGTAAGACATTGGCAGATTAGAAAGTTGTCATTTATTTTCCATGACGGACATATAGTTATTTAGAGTAAAGTGCAGGAGTCATGGAGGATGGAGGATAACACATCAATTAATAAAAAGGCGCATAAACTGGTTCTTAACAACCGGAGATGCGGAAATCTTACAGGAGTAAGTGATGTTCTGTCGTTTGATGAGAATGAAATTATTCTGGAGACGGATCAGGGAATGCTTATGATGAAAGGAAAAGAACTTCATGTGAGCCGTCTGATGCTGGATAAAGGCGAAGTCGATATCGACGGACGGATTGACAGCGTAACTTATTCTGAACAGGGAAGCCGTACGGAACGGACAGAATCGCTCCTTGGCAGACTGTTTAAGTAAGGCGTATGAGTCAGGAAATCACAGAGGAACTGCTCCTTTTTTTTCATTCCTTTCTGACCGGAATTATCATGGCGGTGTTTTATGATGGACTGCTGATCATTAGGCGTGTGATCCGTCATGGACAGTTCTGGATTTCATTGGAGGATTTTTTCTTCTGGCTGATCTGTGCATGGGGCGTATTTCTTTTTCTGGTGGAAGAAAATAATGGTATTTTACGATGGTTTGCAGTCGGTGGAGCTATATTGGGAGCATTTCTTTATAAGAAAACGGTAAGCAAATGTTACATAAATATTATGTCAACAATTGGGAAAAGCATTCTACACATACTATATCTTGTGGTTCAGAAAATCATGACACCTATAAATGCCGGAAAAGCCTGTATTTACAGGAAAAGCAAACGTCTGGAGCATCGTAATATAAAATTATTACGTTCTCTGAAAAAGAGGTTGACGGTTGGCATAAAATTACTTAAAATAACATTATGTAAACACACACAGAAATAGTTTTGTGGATACGGAGAGGTAAAATGGCCAGAAGAGCTGCATATAAAAAACGACGACAAAATAAAACAGGAATATTTCTGGTGACACTGGTGCTTCTGATGATGCTGGTTGTAGTAGGAATCAAGAGTATTGAGCTTCGGGAGAAGAAAGCCTACTATGCGAAGCGTGAGGATGAGCTTGCTCTTCAGATTGAGCAGGAGGAACAGCGGGCAGAGGAAATCAAAGAGTACGAGACCTATACGCAGACCAAGAAGTACATTGAAGAGGTTGCCCGTGATAAGCTCGGACTTGTATATGAAGGAGAGATCCTTTTTAAGGATGAGAATTAGATGACCATTTATATCCGATTGGATATGGATGGTCAATTTTATGTAGAGCACTTAGTGAATGCGAGCCGGATGGCGAAGCATGAACTTAGTGCGAACGATACCTGTGCACTTAATGAGAACGAGCGTAAGCGAAGTACGAATTTAGTGCAGCAGGTGTATGTAGAACACTTAGTGAATGCGAGCCAAAGACTTATAGAAATTTTTATCAACACCTGAATACGACAAAATATACCGCTTTCCCTGTGTATAATGTTCTTTACGATGTCATAGCTTTATGTATCCAGCGTGACATTGCTTAAATAGAAGGGGTGAACGGACATGAAAAGACAACCGGATATGGATAAAGAATCCTTCGCAAGTATTTTGCCGGATTACGGGAAGAGAAAATTAATGACCTATGCTGATTCGATTCGGGAACTGGCTTTAAATCTGGAAGACAATGGGAATGAGGAACCGGGCGATAAAGAGTGCAGGGAAGCAGTAGACAGAAGAGCGATTCTCTGGCAGAAGAAGCTTTCGGAGAATAAAAGCCTGATGGTGGATCAGCTTCGGGAAATGTCCAAGATTATGATGGAGCTTGCCAAAGAGAACCGGAGATGTGTTCCCATGAGCAGCAGAAGATTCAAACAGATCGCCCATGCCTTTAAAGAAATGGAGCTTCAGCTGAAAAGTCTGTATCTGATTGAAAATGAAAACGGCCGTACTGAAATATCGGTAACACTGAAAGGTAAAGGCAAAAATCCGCTTTCCTCGGATGAGGTTGGAGATCTGCTGTCAGTGCTGCTTGGGACACATTTAAGCAGCAGACAGGATAATAAGTTCTTTTTGTCGGAGGGCTTTGAAACCCTGTATTATGTGGAAGAGTCCAGGTTTCATACCCTGACGGGAGTAGCAAAGGCTGTGAAGGAAACGGAACAGATTTCCGGAGATAATTACAGCTTTTTTGAAATGGAAACGGGAAATCTTACGGCAGTATTGTCGGACGGAATGGGCTCCGGGGATAAGGCCTGTGCCGACAGCACAATGGTGGTAGAGCTGGTGCAGCGCTTTTTAGAGGCGGGCTTTCAGATGGAAATGGCAATCCAGATGATTAACAGTACCCTGCTTTCCGGTGGGGAGCAGAGTAATATGTCAACGCTTGATGTGTGCAGTCTCGATCTGTATAGCGGGGAATGTCATTTTATAAAGGTGGGAAGCTCCAGCTCCTATATTAAAAGGCAGCATCTGGTGGACCGGATCTCCTCCGGGAATCTGCCACTTGGTATTTTCCAGAAGCCGGATGTGGAAAGTATCGGACGCACCCTGATGGATGGGGACTATATTATTATGATTTCGGATGGTATACTTGATGCGCTGTCACAGGGAATCGGAGAAGATATGCTGTCGGAATTTATAGGAAGCCTTACGGTGGAAAATCCGGGAGAAATGGCGAATACTATTTTGCGATACTGCATTCAGCAGTCCAGAGGGCATATCCGGGATGATATGACGGTTATGGTGATCGGTATCTGGGAACGGAATGTGGAGGACCGGGCATCGTGACAGAACCGGACAAAGGGCTTTCCATTTCCTGCAAAATACATTATATTTAATGTATGGTTGAAGAAGTTTTGCAGTACATGACACAATATCATATGGTGGAACCGGGAGATGCAGTGATTACAGGTGTTTCAGGGGGCGCGGATTCGGTCTGCCTCCTTCTTGTGTTACAAAAGCTGGCAGCAGAGCTTTCTATATCGATAGAAGCAGTCCATATTAATCATGGCATCCGCACGGAAGCTGCCGGGGATGCGGAATTTGTCCGGAGGCTGTGTGAAGACCGGGGGATTCCTTTTCATCTGGTCTGTGCAGATGTGGAGGCACAGGCAAAGCAGGAAAAGATGTCTACGGAAGAGATGGGACGAAAGATCCGGTATGAAGCCTTCCGGCAGATTCTGGGTGAGCGTAAGGGCAGGATTGCGGTAGCGCATAACAGCAATGACCGTGCGGAAACGATGCTGTTTCATCTGTTCCGGGGAACAGGACTTGCCGGAGCGTGCGGCATCCGTCCGGTACAGGGTGAAATCATCCGTCCCCTGCTTTTTCTTGAGCGGAAGGAAATCGAACAGTGGTTGCAGGAACAGGAGATTTCTTTCTGTACGGATGCAACGAATCTGGGGGATGACTATACCAGGAACCGGATCAGGCATCACATTCTGTCTTATGCAGAGGAGGAAATCGTGCACGGAGCCACGGCCAATATGAATCGTGCTGCAAAGCAGCTGCAGGAGGCCGATGAGTATGTGATGAGACAGACGCTGGCGGCTGTGAAGAGGTGCTGCGTCTTTACGGAGCATCCCAAAGCTGCTTCGGTGAAGCTTTCCCTGTTACAAAAGGAAGATCCGTTTATTCAAAAGCGGCTGTTGTTTTATACGGTGTGTGAAATTGCCGGCCGGAAAAAGGATATTACGGAAGCGCATATCCAGAGCATATATAAGCTTTTACAGGAAACGGGCAGTAAAGAATGTATGCTTCCCTATCAGGTTCATGTCTATAAACAGTATGAATGGGTAAAAATAGAAAAGAGTGAAGCGGAGAGAGGAATTTCACAGGCAAAATATATGGAATTACCGGAGCTGCCGGTTGATATTCCCTCTGTTGTGGATGTTCCTGGACTTGGAAGAGTGGAATTCCGGACATTTCCCTGTGAAAAATCTCAAATTATTCCTCAAAAAACATATACGAAATGGTTTGATTATGATAAAATAACAAGGATTATGTGCCTCAGACCGAGACAGGCTGGGGATTATTTAACGGTGAATCAGCAGATGGGACGAAAATCCCTGCAGGACTACTTTGTAGATCAGAAAATCCCGAAAGAAAACAGAAATTCCCTGTATGTTCTTGCCATGGATCACCATGTAGTCTGGGTTCCGGGACTGCGGATCAGTGAGTACTTTAAGATAACGGAACAGACAGAGTATGTTTTGCAGGTGAAGGTTCTGTCAAAGGAGTAAGATAAATAGAATAATAAATGGCAGCACCATTAGAGAAAGGAGTCATAAATATGGCTGAAAGAGTTAGAGTACTTTTATCAGAGGAAGAGGTAGATGCAAAAATCAAAGCGATCGGGGAACAGATCAGTAAGGATTATGCCGGTAAGAGTGTTCATCTGGTTTGTGTCTTAAAGGGTGGAAGCTTTTTTATGTGTGAGCTTGCCAAAAGAATTACGGTACCGGTATCTTTGGACTTTATGTCGGTTTCCAGTTACGGAAGTGAAACAAAATCAAGCGGTGTCGTACGGATTGTGAAGGATCTTGATGAACCATTGAAGGGAAAGGATGTCATTGTTATTGAGGATATCGTGGATTCCGGACGTACCTTAAGCTATCTGCTTGAAATGCTAAGGGACAGAGGACCTGCAAGTCTTCGTCTTTGTACCCTGTTAGACAAGCCGGAGCGAAGAGTGACTGATGTACATGTGGATTATACCGGATTCCAGATTCCCGATGAGTTTGTTGTAGGCTATGGTCTTGACTACGATCAGAGATACCGTAACCTGCCTTACATCGGAGTTGTGGAGTTCGATTAATTTATATAAAGTAATTGTAACTATTCAGAACCCCATTCGTAAAACCGTTGCTAACGCAACTTGAATTTTACTCATGTG
>OMAM01000147.1_pt1 | contig 48914 bp, 48 predicted proteins | sample 1644621 | NCBI WGS metagenome assembly OMAM01 (sample SAMEA103958120, study PRJEB25191) | human gut metagenome | biome: human-associated habitat [ENVO:00009003]; feature: intestine environment [ENVO:2100002]; material: feces | place: Germany | collected 2013/2015 | reverse complement strand
GGATAAACGCTGAAGGCATCTAAGCGTGAAGCCCCCCTCAAGATGAGATATCCGATTCGCAAGAAGAAGGTCCCTTGAAGACGACGAGGTAGATAGGCTTAGAGTGTAAGTGCAGTAATGTATTGAGCGGATAAGTACTAATCGACCGGAAGCTTAACTTGGAAAGAAGATGGAAAATGGTTCGGTATCGGTTTTGAAGGTATAAACAAAATCTTTTGAATGTTTTTACGGAGTTTACAAATGTAAACTCTTTTTTCATATTCTTTTATAGAGCGCTTAATAAGTACAAGTGAAAGCGAAGTACGAATTTAGTGCGGCAGCTTATGAATGGGTAAGGCTGAACTGTTACGCTAATATGGAGTTAATAGAAAATATGGTTGTTAGATAATGGAATCTATGCTATAATTTGGATTATAGAAGGTCTAAAGAATGAGGTGGTCAATATGGATACAAAAATTCTTCTTGAAAACGGAACGAATGAACTTGAAGTTTTGGAGTTTGAACTGGATGGCAATGCTTATGGAATTAACGTAGCCAAGATTAAGGAGATTATTCCTTATCAGAAGGTTACTCCCGTACCAAATTCACATCCGAGTATTGAAGGTATTTTTATGCCGAGAGATACCATGATTACAGCAATTGATCTGAAGAATTGTTTGCAGAGAGGGGTATCCGAAGAGGGTGGATTATTTATTATCACGAATTTTAACATGCTCGATATTGCATTTCATGTAGATGCTGTAAAGGGAATACATAGAATTTCCTGGGAACAGATTATTAAACCGGGAGCTACCGTTTCCACATCTGAAGACAGTATTTCCACAGGTATTGTGAAGCTGGACAACCGGCTCGTCATTATTCTTGATTTTGAGAAGATTGTTTCAGATATTAATCCGGAGACAGGACTTAAGATAAGTGAAATTGATGATATGGGAGTTCGCCAGAGAAGCAATGTTCCAATTCTGATTGCGGAGGATTCTGTATTATTAAATAAGCTGATCGTGGATTCTTTAAAGAAAGCAGGATATGATAACCTGATCCACACACAGAATGGTCAGGAAGCGTATGATGTAATTCAGGCCTGTAAGGCAGATGGTACATTGAAGGATCATGTACAATGTGTCATCACCGATATTGAAATGCCATTGATGGATGGACATCGTTTGACGAAGTTAATTAAATCTGATGATGAAACGAAAGATATTCCGGTTGTCATCTTTTCATCACTGGTAAATGACGAAATGAAAAGGAAGGGCGAAGCACTTGGTGCGGATGCACAGTTATCCAAACCGGAGATTGCAAACCTGGTTCGGATTATTGATGATTTAGTGAAGAAATAAGAGAATGAGGAGCCGAGATGATCGGCTCCTTTTTATCTCTTAGTTTGAGCGTCATGGGCGTGCCCTATCGGTAATAAGCTGTTTTTGTTCAGATTGTATAAGTAAGGAATGAGTTTATAGATGAATATAAAAGAAAAAATCACCAATTCTCAGATGCTTCTGGTAGGATTGGGTGAAGAACTGGATCTTTATCGAAAAATAAGAAAATCACCGGAGTATCATGCAGCCTGTGAAAAAGTAGAAAATACTGCCATACATTCATATCTTCTGGCGTATTTTTTGGAGAACAGGTTAAAGGAAAATCAGGAAATTTATCAGAATCTTGCAAAGATATTAGAGCATAAGAATTATTTTATTGTTTCCCTATGTCAGGATGGAAGTATCTGGGATTCAGAACTGGATTTGAACCGGGTTGTTACGCCATGTGGCGATCTGAGAAGAATGCAGTGTGAGGATGGAAAACATACAGAGCTTTATCCGGTAAAAGAGATTTATCCTGATCTGTTGGTGGAAATGGAAGCTCTTGTTAAGGGAGAGATTCCAGAGTCAGAGCTTCATCTGCCAGTATGTCCACAATGTGGGAAGCCTCTTGCATTTAACCATGTGGAAACGGAAAATTATGTGGAGGATGGCTATCTTTCCCAGTGGTCACTTTATAAGAAATGGCTGCAGGGAACATTGAACAGGGAGCTTTGTGTGTTGGAGCTTGGAGTCGGGATGGCGTATCCGACGGTAATCCGTTGGCCGTTTGAGAAAACAACCTATATTAATAATAAAGCCTATATGTATCGCGTACATCACTCTTTATACCAGATTACAGAAGAGATTGCAGGTAAAGCAGAGGGAATCTGTCAAAACCCTGCAGACTTCTTAAAGGAATTGTCGAAACAATATTAGTATGATAAACTATCCTTGTATAAACGGGAGGAGACAGGTATGGCATCGGAAGAACAATACTTAGATGATTTGCTGAAATCCATGATGGATAACAAACCGGATTCCATGGAAGATGCAATGCAGGATATGAATAAAGCAGAGAACAAACCGTCTGATTTCTCAACGGAGGATCTGAACAGTATGTTAGATGAATTAGAGCATACAGAACCGGACCGGCCAGCTGATATGGCAGAAGATTCTGAAGAACCGGAAGAGGTTGTGGACGCCGGAGAGGAAGAAATCATTGGAGCACCTGTGGAGGAACCGATTGAAAAGCCGGAAGAACCGGTGATAGATGTGGAACCTGATGAATTGATTGAAGAACCGGAAGAGTCTAAGGCGGAGCCGGTAAGCGAAGCTGCGTTTGAAAATACTGAGAAAAAGATGAATCAGGAAATTGCTGAAGTCTCGCAGGATGAAAATGCCGATGATTCCGGATGGAAACCCGTAGAGTCTGTGGAAACAACAGGAGATGCAGCAGAATCCGGACCGAAAGAAGCCTGGAAGTCAGATCTGGATGATCTGTTGATGTCTATGAAGGATCAGGACGGAGAGCAGGAGCCGGAACCACAGGAGGTTGAAGAGAAGTCTGCAGAAAATCATACAGCAGATGAAAACAGGCAACCGGGAAAGGATCAGTCTGAGGAGGATGTTACAGGACTTCTTGATCAGATGGCTGGTACAGATGAAGACCTTTCTGACATCAATGAAATGTTAAAAAAAGTTGACAACAACGAAAGTCTGGATACCAGTGATGCAGATATGTTAGCGCTTCTGGAAGGAATCAAGGAAGCACCCTCAGAGGGCACTTCTGCGGAAGAAGGACCGGCTGGTGCAGAGGATTCTGAGGAAGAGCCCAAGGCGAAAAAGAAAAAAGAGAAAAGTGCTAAAAAAGAAAAGAAAGAAAAAAAGCCCCGGAAGAAATTATTTGGAAAGTCAAAGGCAGAATCGGTGGAAACCGGGGAGGCGGAAGGAGAAGCAAATCAGGAAAACGGAGAATCTGCGGATGAAGTCGGTTTCATGACCGATGAAGGTGCAGAAGTGTCGCTTGATGATGCATTAGACAGCATTCGAGATAAGGATGCGGAAGCCGGAATGGAAAAGAAACCCGGATTCTTTGCAAGACTTTGGCATTTCTTAACGGAAGAAGCAGAGGAAATTGAGGATGAGGTAAGTAAAGGAGCTGAGAATGCTACCGGTGAAAATGCTGAAATCATCAAAGAACTGGATAACGAGGACGCAAATAAGAAAAAGAAGAAAGATAAGAAGAAAAAAGGCAAAAAGGCAGGCAAGGCTGTTCCAGAAGAAGGAGCGGAGGAAGAAGAAGGCGAGAATGCCGGAGAGGCTCCTGCAAAGAAAAAGAAGAAAAAAGAAAAGAAGGAAAAGAAGGAAAAAGAAAAGCGTCCGCCCGAACCAAAGGTTCTCACCAGAAGGGCGACGATTGTGCTGGTTGCATTCTGTGTAACATTGATTGCTGTGATTACCTTTTTAAGTAGTTTCCTTCCGGAATATGCAGATAAAACAGAGGCAAGAAGAGCTTTTTATGCAGGAGATTATAAGACCGTTTATGAGCAGCTGAATAATAAAAAGCTGGGAAGCAGCGACGAGATTATGTATCAGCGTGCAACGGAGATCCTTTCTTTACAGCATAAGCTGGATTCCTATCATAACCGGATGGCTCTCGGCGAGGATATGGAAGCGCTGGATGCGCTATTCCAGGGAGTGGATCTGTACATTGAACTTGCGGGTTCCGACACGAGTGGTTCACAGAACGAGCTGACAGCAATCTATCAGCAAATCTGTACTATTTTACAGGATGATTACGGGGTATCGCCAGAGGAAGCAGTGGAAATTAACGGTTATGATAATGAAACTTACACAAGAAAGCTGGATTCCATACTTCATGGAACAGAATTTTATCTTCCCGGCGAGGAACCGGTAGAAGAAACACCTTCTGTACCAGAGGATGTACTTCCGGATGAAGAAGCTTTTATTGATATGGGGTAACAGTTCAGCCATGCAGAAATGATTGTGCAAGATGACCGTGGGAGCTTGCTCACTAAGGGCAGCTTATACAATCATTTCTATAGGGCGGACGCCCGACATGAAATAAGTTGCCGGAAAGCACGTATATTTGTTAGCCAATCTGCACAATCCGGCAGCTTATGAATGGCCATGGCTGAACTGTTACGATATGGGAGACAATGTATGATAGCAATAATTGACTATGATGCCGGTAATATTAAGAGTGTGGAAAAGGCCATTCAGTTCCTGGGAGAGGAAGCGGTAATTACGAGAGATCCGGAGAAGATCTTGAGTGCAGAGGGTGTGATCCTTCCGGGGGTAGGATCCTTTGGAGATGCCATGGCAAGGATCCGCAGCTATGAACTGGAAGCTGTAATTCATAAGGTAGTGGAGCGGAAGATTCCGTTTCTTGGAATCTGTCTGGGATTGCAGCTGATGTTCGAAAAAAGTGATGAAACGCCGGGCGTACAAGGACTTGCGCTGTTACCGGGTGAGATTGTGCGGATTCCGGATGATGGAAAGCTGAAGGTCCCTCATATTGGATGGAATTCCCTGCACTTTCCGAAGGAGAGCCGTCTTTTTCAGGGGATGGAAGAGGATTCTTATGTATACTTTGTGCATTCCTATTATCTGAAAGCAGGGAATATTGATGATGTAGCAGCAACGACAGAATATGGAACGTTGATTCATGCAGCAGTAGAACATGGAAGTATCTTTGCCTGTCAGTTCCATCCGGAAAAGAGCTCTGAGGTCGGACTGCATATTTTGAAGAATTTTATCACTATTTGCAGGGAGGAAAAGTAGGATGCATACGAAACGAATTATCCCTTGTCTGGATGTGAATAATGGCCGGGTGGTCAAAGGGACCAATTTTGTGAATCTGCGGGATGCAGGGGATCCGATTGAGGTAGCGAAGATTTATGATGCTGCAGGTGCGGATGAACTGGTTTTTTTAGATATTACAGCATCCTCGGATGCCAGAGAGATTAAGGCAGATATGGTACGCCGTGTTGCAGAGAATGTATTTATTCCGTTTACGGTCGGAGGCGGAATCCGTACGGTAGAGGATTTCAAAATGATTCTTCGTGAAGGTGCGGACAAGGTAGCAGTCAATTCGGCAGCGATTATGAATCCGGCTTTAATCAGTGAGGCGGCTGATAAGTTCGGAAGCCAGTGTGTGGTAGTTGCTATTGATGCCAAGCGCAGAGAGGATGGTTCCGGCTGGAATATCTTTAAAAATGGTGGCAGAGTGGATATGGGAATTGATGCGGTGGAATGGGCCGTGAAAGCGGAACAATCAGGCGCCGGTGAAATTCTTCTGACAAGTATGGATTGTGACGGAACGAAAGCAGGATATGATCTTGCATTAACGAAAGCCGTAGCAGAGAGCGTTGGTATTCCGGTTATTGCATCGGGCGGTGCCGGAACGATGGAGCACTTCTGTGAGGCACTGACAGAGGGAAAGGCAGAAGCGGCACTTGCAGCTTCTTTATTTCATTTCCGGGAATTGGAAATTCGTGATGTGAAACAATATTTAAGAGATCGTGGAGTGAGTGTACGATTATAGATTATGCAGGGATTGACATGGAATAAACAGAAGCTTATAAAAGCAGGATATGCAGAGAGTAAGGTAATGCATTTGCAATATGATACAGCAAAGGGAGTAGGAAGGCTATGGCAATGATACAAAATGACTGGCTGGATGCCATTGGTGGTGAATTCAGGAAGCCATATTATAAAGAATTATATCAGTTTGTGAAGGAAGAGTATCATACGCATGTGATTTATCCTCCTGCAGACGATATTTTTAATGCCTTTCATCTGACTCCGTTAAGTGAGGTGAAGGTGATGATCCTTGGGCAGGATCCATATCATAATGCCCATCAGGCACATGGACTCTGCTTCTCGGTATTGCCGGATCAGAAAGAGATTCCACCATCCCTACAGAATATTTATAAAGAATTACATGATGACTGTGGCTGTTATATCCCGAATAATGGTTATCTGGAAAAGTGGGCCAGACAGGGTGTCCTGATGTTAAACACTGTCCTGACGGTTCGTGCCCATCAGGCGAATTCCCATCAGGGAAGAGGGTGGGAGAAGTTCACAGATGCGATTATTGAGGCGGTGAATGCGCAGGATCGTCCGATCGTGTACCTGCTGTGGGGAAGTCCCGCACAGCGTAAGATACCGATGCTCACGAATCCGAAGCATCTGATTTTAAAGGCACCACATCCCAGTCCGTTATCTGCTTACCGTGGATTTTTTGGCTGCAGGCATTTCAGCCAGACCAATGATTTCCTGGTGAGCCATGGTCTTACGCCAATTGACTGGCAGATTGAGAATATCTAAAGTATGACTACTTGACAAGAAACCGAAGCTGTACTATAGTGTTCCTAAAAAGAAACACTATAGTACAGCTTATTTAGTTGCCTTGCATATGAGAAAATGATACAGTGGATCATTTTTGGAGTTGAATAAAAAACAGGTGTATGAGGTGTATGATGGAAGAAAATCTGATTTTGGATAAGCTGGTTCAGTTTGGACTGACCAGGCAGGAAGCCAATATTTACCTTTGTCTTTATCAGAACGGAGAACTGACCGGTTATGAAGTGGCGAAGATGACAGGAATTTCCAGATCCAATGTCTATGGAGGTTTGTCTGACCTAACCGACAAGGGCGCAGCATTTCTGGTGCAGGGAAGTTCAAACCGCTATGTGGCAGCTTCCATTGAGGAATTCTGTGATCATAAGGTGAAGGATCTGCAGAATGCGAGAACCTATCTGTGTGAACATATCCCGGAGGTGAAGAAATCCTCGACCGGTTATATTACTGTCGAAGGATATACCAATATTCGCAGTAAGATGAGCTTTATGCTGGAACATACCGGGCGGCGAGTGTATATTGCAGCGAAGGCCGAGTATGTGAATGCCCTGGAAGAAGAGCTTTTAGCTCTCGCAAAGCGTCAGATCAAGATTGTGTTGATCACAGATGGAGAACTGAATTCCACAGAGCTGAAAGAACACGCCATTTTATATAGAAGTGAAGGCCGTGGTAATGTGGTGCATCTAATCACCGATTCCGAATATGCACTGACCGGAGAAATCAACAAAAGCAAATCCGACACCTGTCTGTATACGGCACAGGCAAATTTTATTAAAGTGTTTAAAGAGATGCTTCGTAATGAGATGAAGCTGATTGAAATAAATGAGGAGAAAGGATAAAAACATGAAAAAAGTACCATTTATCAGTAAGGAAAAAGCACAGGAAATCAACAAAGATTTTCCTACTCCATTTTATATTTATGATGAAAAGGGAATTCGCGAGAATGCGCAGGCTGTGAAGGAAGCATTTGCATGGAATCCGGGCTTCCGTGAGTATTTTGCAGTAAAGGCAACACCCAATCCGTATCTGATTGAAATTTTAAGAGAGTATGGCTGTGGCTGTGACTGCTCTTCCAGGACAGAGCTTATGCTGAGTGAGGCCATGGGTATTACAGGAGAAAGCATTATGTTTTCTTCGAATGACACACCGGCAGAAGAATTTGCATATGCGAACAAATTAGGTGCGATCATTAATCTGGATGACATTACCCACATTGATTTTGTAGAAGGAATTTTAGGCAGGCTTCCGGAAACGATGAGCTGTCGCTTCAATCCCGGTGGAATTTTTGAGCTGAGTAACGGAATCATGGATAACCCAGGAGATTCCAAGTATGGATTTACTACGGAGCAGATGTTTGAGGGATACCGTATTCTGAAAGAAAAGGGTGTGAGGAATTTTGGTATGCATGCTTTCCTTGCAAGCAATACGGTAACGAATGAATATTACCCGGAGCTTGCCCGTCAGCTGTTTAAACTGGCAGTACGTCTTGAAAAGGAGACCGGAGCAGATATTAAATTCATTAACCTTTCCGGTGGCGTTGGAATCCCTTACAAGCCGGAACAGACACCGAATGACATCCGCGTGATCGGTGAGGGCGTACGCAAGGTTTATGAAGAGATTCTGGTTCCGGCCGGAATGGGAGATGTTGCGATTTATACTGAAATGGGACGTTTTATGATGGGACCTTACGGACAGCTTGTGACAAAGGCCATCCATGAAAAGCACACCTACAAGGAGTACATTGGGGTGGATGCCTGTGCGGTCAATCTGATGCGTCCCGCAATGTATGGTGCTTATCATCATATTACGGTACTCGGCAAGGAGGATGCTCCCTGCGACCACAAGTATGATGTGACCGGTTCCCTGTGTGAAAATAATGATAAATTTGCCATTGACCGTATGCTTCCGGAAATTGAGATGGGAGATTATCTGGTGATCCACGATGCAGGTGCGCATGGATTTTCGATGGGTTACAATTACAACGGAAAGCTGAAATGTGCAGAGCTGCTTTTGAAAGAGGACGGAAGTGTGAAGCTGATCCGCCGTGCTGAGACTCCGAAGGATTACTTTGCAACGTTTGATGGACTGGATATTTATTCCAGAATTAAGTTCTAGTATTAATGGCAATAGAGAAATCCCGGCAGTTTTGCCGGGATTATTTCGTGTTGCATTTTGGTGTAAAACATGATATTTTTATGCCTGATTTTAAATTTTTGTTTTTTATTTGATATTCCACAAATCCAGTAAATACAAGGATTTTAAAGAAAAATGTGATTTTACAATATTCCTTAAAGAGTGCCGGCAGTGGGACTTGAACCCACACGTGGTTGCCCACAACAGATTTTGAGTCTGCCTCGTCTGCCATTCCGACATGCCGGCGTTTTCAGACGAATATTATATTATCATATCCCTATTTAAAATTCAAGAAAAAAATGGTATACTTTTAAAAGCTGATTAAAATAAAATGACATTACTGAAATGAGATGCGAGTGAACAGTAATGAAATCACTATGGAGGAATAAGTAATATGAGATTGGGAGCATTGGAAGCAGGCGGGACAAAGATGGTATGTGCGATCGGGAATGAACAGGGAGAAATTTTTGAACAGATTTCGATTCCTACAGAAACACCGGAAATTACGATACCAAGAATAATTGAATATTTTAAGGATAAGAATATTGATGCACTGGGAATTGCATGCTTTGGACCGGTAGAACTGGATAAAGCAAGTGAGAAATACGGCTACATTACCAGCACACCGAAGCTTGCATGGCGTGATACCCCTATCGTACAGAGATTTGAGGAAGCTCTGCATTGTCCGGTAGGCTTTGATACGGATGTCAATGGTTCGGTATTGGGAGAAGCAACCTTTGGACAGGCGAAGGGTAAAAGGAGCGTAATGTATATCACCATCGGAACCGGAGTCGGAGCCGGTATTATTTCTGAAGGAAACCTTGTACATGGCATGCTTCATCCGGAGGCAGGACATATACTCATGATTCCGCGTAAGGATGATCATTATGAGGGCGGCTGCTTTTATCATAAAACCTGTTTTGAAGGCATGGCAGCAGGTCCTGCGATTGAAAGACGCTGGGGGAAGAAGGGCGTAGAGCTTGCAGATAATAAGGAAGTCTGGGATCTTGAGGCTTATTATATTGCACAGGCAATCTGCAATTATATCATGGTAGTATCACCGGAAATGGTAATCTTAGGCGGTGGTGTCATGCATCAGGAGCAGCTTTTTCCGTTGATCCGTGAAAAGGTTCTGGAAATGGTGGCAGGATACATTCAGACCGAAGAATTAGCCGATATTGATCACTTTATTGTACCGGCAAGCCTGCATGATGATCAGGGAATTATGGGATGCTTAGAGCTTGCAAGAAGAGAACTTCAGAACTAGGCATTTACAGGGAAAAGAGCAAGGCAGACATTTGACCTTGTAGCAACGTACTTCTCAAAGTATAATAAAGAGAGTTGAAATCATAACCATAGGAAACAGAGACATGGATTGTAAGCAGGTAGAAAAGATGATTCCCCAGTTTTTAGACGATGATCTGACTACGGAGGAGCTGCGGGAGTTCATGGAGCATATCGAAAACTGCACAGACTGCAAGGAAGAGCTTACGATAGAGTTTTTGGTAAGTGAGGGACTTGTGCGCCTTGAAAACGGCGCAGTATTTGACCTGCAGAAGGAATTGTCGGAGTGCATTGCGGCTGCAGAACGTCACCTGCACTGGCGTGAAAATGTGCATATGTTTTTATATATTCTGGAGGGACTGGTAGCGGTAGAAGCAATCACGGTAGCAGCCCTGTTTGTGTTTTTAAAATAATAGTATGATACCAGGATTGTGGGAGTGCGTAGCACGAAGAAATCCGTAGGTATCAAAGTCGGGGCTTTTGACCCCAACATCATAGTATGAGGGTAAGAAGGAATGAGCAAGCTTGTACTGATAGACGGACATAGTATTTTAAACAGGGCGTTTTATGGAGTACCGGATCTGACGAATGCAGCCGGTCTTCATACGAATGCCATCTATGGGTTCTTAAATATTTTATTTAAAATTCTGGACGAAGAATCGCCGGATTATCTGACCGTGGCATTTGATGTCAAGGCACCGACCTTCCGGCATGAAATGTTTAAAGAGTATAAAGGGACGAGAAAACCGATGCCGGAGGAACTACGTGAACAGGTTCCTGTAATGAAGGAAGTTTTACAGGCTATGGGAATCCGGATCATTGAGCAGGCAGGTTATGAAGCGGATGATCTTTTAGGAACGATTGCCAAGCGTGCAGAAGCAGAGGGAATTGATGTTTCCCTGGTTTCCGGTGACCGGGATCTGTTACAGATTGCAACGGACAGGATAAGGATCCGCATTCCGAAGACAAAGGGTGGCAGAACAGAAATCGAGAATTACTATGCAGCCGATGTGGAAGCAAAGTATCAGGTAAATCCGGTTCAGTTTATCGACTTAAAGGCATTGATGGGAGATACTGCAGATAACATACCGGGTGTTCCCAAGGTAGGAGAGAAGACAGCAACGGATCTGATGGTGCAGTTTGGTTCCCTGGATGGAATTTATGAGCATATCGACGAGGTGACGAAGAAGTCTGTCAAGGAGTCCCTGATTCAGAATAAAGACCTCGCCTATTTAAGCAGGGAGCTTGCAACGATTAAGCTTGACAGCCCCCTTACTTATACCCTGGAAGAAGCAAGGGTAGGAAACTTTTTTAATGAAGCTTCTTATATATTATTTAAAAAGCTGGAATTTAAGAATTTACTCAATAAATTTGAAAAGGGTGTTTCTAACGAAGAAATATCTGCCTCGTTTCATCTGGTAGAGAACCTTGCAGAGGTGGAGGCACTTTTTACAAGGGTATTGTCTGACAAGGACAGGCAGATTGGTCTGAAGGTAGTGAAGGAAGCCGGACGGCACGGAGAACTGCTGGGTGTGGCACTTCATCTTCAGGAAGAAGGAAGCTTCCTTGTTTTGAAGCAGGGCTTTCTTACCGAAGACTATCTGAAAGAAAAAATAGCGCTTCTGGGTGCACAGTGCCGGATTGCAACTGCGGATATCAAGAGTGAATATGCTTATTTGCAGGCACAGGATACAGACCGGTTCTTTGATGTGATTCTGGCTGCCTACCTGTTGAATCCGCTTAAGAATGATTATACGGTAGAGGATATTGCCAATGAATATCTGAACCTGATGCTTCCGGAGAAAGGACAGGCATTTGGCAGACTGTCCTTTAAGGATGCGCTGAATGAAAAGCCGGAAGATTTTTTGAGGTACTGCTGCTTTGAAGCTTATGTGTGTGCACAGGCAGCTTTTTGTTTACAGCAGAAGCTGGAAGAGACACAGATGGACCGACTGATGCGTGAAATTGAGATGCCGCTCACCCTGGTGCTTTTTTCCATGGAGGAGGAAGGAATCCGCGTGAATCCAGAAGCGTTGAAGGATTACGGAGAAGCTCTTTCGGGTAAAATCACCGAATTGGAGCAGGAGATTTACAGCGAGGCAGGATGTGAATTCAACATTAATTCACCGAAGCAGTTAGGGGAGATCCTGTTTGAAAAGATGGGACTTCCTGGTGGGAAGAAAACGAAAACCGGCTATTCCACGGCAGCAGATGTTCTTGAAAAGTTATCCGGAGAATATCCGGTGGTAAAACATATTCTGGAATACCGTGGACTTACCAAATTAAAGTCCACCTATGCAGACGGTCTGGCTGCATATATTGAGGATGAAAACCGGATACATTCGACCTTTAACCAGACGATTACGGCAACCGGAAGAATCAGTTCCACAGAACCGAATTTACAGAATATCCCGATCCGGATGGAGCTTGGCAGACAGATCCGTAAGGTTTTTATTCCAAAGGATGGTTATTGCTTCATGGATGCGGACTATTCCCAGATTGAGTTAAGGGTGCTTGCATCCATGTCCGGGGACGAGCGTCTGATTGAGGCGTACCGGTCCCATGCGGATATCCACCGGACAACTGCTTCCCAGGTATTCCACATTCCGTTTGAGAAAGTGACGGACCTGCAGAGAAGAAATGCCAAGGCTGTAAACTTTGGTATTGTATACGGAATCAGTTCCTTTGGACTGAGTGAAGACTTGAGTATATCAAGAAAAGAGGCAGCAGCCTATATTGAGCAGTATTTTGAAACCTATCCGCAGGTAAAGCAGTTCATTGATTCTCTTGTTAAGGATGCAAAGAAGAACGGCTATGCGGTGACTTTATATGGAAGAAGAAGACCGGTTCCTGAGCTTTTCAGCAGTAATTTTATGCAGCGTTCCTTTGGCGAACGGGTTGCCATGAATTCACCGATTCAGGGGACGGCAGCGGATATTATTAAGATTGCCATGATCCGTGTCTTTGAACGGCTTAAGAAGGAAGGGTTGAAGTCAAAGCTGATTTTGCAGGTGCATGACGAACTTCTGATTGAGACAGCATTGGAGGAAGAAGAACAGGTAAGGATGATTCTCGAAGAAGAAATGGTACATGCTTCATCCCTTGCCGTAGAACTGGAAATTGATCTTCATGTGGGCATCAACTGGTATGAGGCAAAATAGCAGAACAGGAAGATAAAGGAGCAGCTTATGAAGGTGATTGGAATTACCGGAGGAGTAGGATCCGGAAAAACGGCACTTTTGGAATACATCCGCATTCATTATAACTGTGAGATCATTCTTGCAGATGAAGCGGCGCATCACGTCGAGGAACCAGGACAGGAATGCTATGCAGAGCTTGTGGAGCTATTGACCCCGGCGATCTTAAATGAGGACGGAACGATTAATAAGAAGCGTATGGCAGAGGAAATTTTTGCAGATGCTTCGCTGCTTGAGACCGTGAACGGGATTATCCATCCGGCAGTACGACAGTATATTTTAAGTGAAATTGAACTGCAAAGAAGCCTGCAGCAGATTGATTTCCTGTTTATCGAAGCGGCTCTCCTGATTGAGTGTGGATATCTGGATATTGTGGATGATATGTGGTATATTTATGCGGCAGAGGAAATAAGACGTAAACGGTTAAAGGAAGCCCGGAACTATTCGGATGAAAAAATTGATGCGATCATGCAGTCGCAGCTTTCAGAGGAAGAATACCGGAAGGCATGCCATTTTGTGATTGATAACAGTGGGGAGCTTAAAGACAGTTTTGAACAAATCGACAGGAAGGTTAGGGAGTATCTGTGATCGAAGAAAAAAGAAACGCAAGTACATATGTGTTTGGTCTGGATATTGGAACCAGAAGTATTGTGGGAACGGTAGGCTACCGGAATCAGAACCGGTTCATTGTTGTAGCACAGCGGGTGAAGGAGCACGATACCCGTGCTATGCTGGACGGACAGATACATGATATCCAGAAGGTAGGAGACACCATCCGTATGGTGAAACAGGAATTGGAGGAAGCGATCGGTGAAAAGCTGAAAGGGGTCTGTATTGCGGCAGCAGGACGTGTGCTTCGCACGGTGACAACTCATGAAGAAATCCAGTTTCAGAATGAGCAGGAGATTTCAAAGGATGATATATACCGTCTGGTATCCTCCGGTGTGGAGAAGGCTTATCAGGAGTTCTTAAATGAAGAAAAAGACAGTGATGTGAAATTCTACTGTGTCGGTCATTCTGTGGTACGCTACTATCTGAATGGGTATCCGATGGGAAATCTTGAGGAACATAAGGGAAGAAATATCGGCGTGGATCTGATTGCCACGTTCCTTCCGGATGATGTTGTAGATGGTCTGTATAAAGCAGTAGAGATTGCAGGACTGGAAGTGGCAAGCTTAACCCTTGAGCCCATTGCAGCCATCCAGCTTGCAATACCGGAACGGTTCCGGATGCTGAATATTGCACTGATTGATGTTGGAGCCGGAACAAGTGATATTTCCATTACGAACGATGGCTGTATCATTGCGTATGGAATGATTCCGGTTGCGGGAGATATCTTAACAGAAACGATTGCAAAGCATTGTCTGGTGGACTTTGCAGAGGCAGAACGGATCAAACGGGAGGCCGGAAAGAGCGATACCGTTTCTTATATGGACATCATGCTTCTCCCACAGACGATTCGCAGCGAAGAAGTAAATGAGCTTCTGGCACCGGTGATTGAAGAGATGTCCACACAGGTGGCAGACAAGATTATGGAATTAAACGGTGGAAAGCCGGTGAGCGCGGTCTTTATCGTCGGCGGCGGCGGCAAGATGGCCGGCTATGCCGAGGCAGTTGCCCAAAAGCTTGGCATTGCAAAGGAGCGTGTTGCCCTCCGGGGTGAAGAGGTTATGCAGAATGTAGTCTTTCAGGAGGATATTAAGAAGGACAGCCTTTTAGTTACGCCGGTTGGTATCTGCATGAATTACTATGAACAGAACAATAACTTTATCTTTGTAAGCTTCAACGGCAGCAGGATTAAGATGTACGATAATAACAATCTGACGGTTGCCGATGTGGCATTGCAGGCACAATTCCCGAAGGATGGACTGTTCCCGAAGCGTGGGAAAGAGCTGACCTTCCAGGTGAACGGCAAGCAGCGGATGGTGCGCGGGCTGCGCGGCGAGGCAGCCGTCATAGAAGTCAATGGAAAGATCGTAGACTTGAATACCACAGTACGCGAAAATGATATTATTGGGGTAACGGAATCTACCGCCGGGGATGCGGCAAAGGCCACGATCGGAGATCTGCCGGAAGCAACGGAAAGCATTTGTGTGGTTGTGAATGGTAATAAGGTTGAGATCCCGAAATTTGCACAGGTGAATGGAGTATTACAATCCTCCTATTATGAAATTCGGGAGAACGATGAAATTGAAATGCTGAATTACTATACCGTACAGCAGATTGCAGAATTTATGGATCTTTCCCTGATACCTGACCGTGAGATTTTCGTAAACCACCAGAGTGCAGAATGGGATACTCCGGTTTATGAGAATTTTACTGTGAACTTTGATCTGGAGAATGAGACCGGAAGCGGGGCTTACGGAGAATCCGACGGGGAAGAAGCAGAAGAAGAGACAGAAGAAAGTATAGCAGGAAATGCAAAAGCGAATTCTATGAAGGAAGCGGCGTCAGAAACTTCCACAGAAGCTTCTGACGAAGAAAAGAAACCGGCCGGACCGACAACGATTATTGTTGTGGTGAACCGCTCACCGGTGACGTTAAGCGGAAAACCATCCTATGTATTTGTGGATGTATTTGATAAAATTGACTTCGATCTGACAAGACCGAAAGGGAAAAATATTGTGACAAGCTTAAATGGCAAACCGGCACAATATATGGAAACGCTTCATGATGGCGATGTGATCGACATCTACTGGAGTAACTAAGGAGGAACGGACGTGAGATTGTGCAGTGTTGCCAGTGGAAGCAGTGGAAACTGTATTTATGCAGGAACGGATACTACCCATCTGCTTGTGGATGTGGGAATCAGCGGAAAGAGGACAGAAGCAGGATTGAATGAACTGGGAGTTTCCATGAGAGACATTGATGGAATTCTTGTTACACATGAACATTCTGATCATATTGCGGGACTTGGTGTTTTAGCCAGAAAATACGGCACACCCATTTATGCAACGAACGGAACGATCCGGGCAATTCAGAATACGCCGTCTATGGGGAAAATTCCTGATGAACTGTTTCATCCTGTCTGCGCAGATGAAAAAATTATAATTAAAGATATGGTCTGTAATCCATTAAAGATTTCGCATGATGCGGCCGAACCGGTTGCATACCGGATCCAGCATGGAAAGAAACGGATCGCGATTGTGACCGATCTTGGAACGTATAATGACTATACGATTGAATCCTTAAGAGGGATGGATGCCCTGGTTTTAGAAGCAAACCATGATATTCATATGCTGCAGGCCGGACCGTATCCTTACCCGTTAAAGCAGAGAATCTTAGGAGATCGTGGACATTTATCGAATGAACGTGCAGGACAGCTGCTCTGCTCCCTGATCCATGATGATTTACAGGCAGTTGTGCTTGGCCATTTAAGCAGGGAAAACAATATGCCGGAGCTGGCTTATGAGGCGGTACGGATTGAGGTTACCCTGGAGCAGGGGAAGAACATGGATTTTCCAATGTATGTGGCCTCCCGGAACGAGGTGTCCCAGGTGATTCACATTGCCTGATCGCAGAAGAGCCTTGGCAGATCATGAAAGGCTGATGCGCAGGCTCCATCAGTCTGATATATGCGTGAAATTATAAGATAAAAATAAATATAAATATAAATATATGACTTAAGGAGAACATTATGAAAAAAACAATTATTACCGTAGTAGGAAAAGACACCGTAGGGATTATTGCAAAGGTCTGCACGTATCTGGCCGGGAATCAGATCAACATCGAAGATATTTCACAGACAATTGTACAGGGGTTTTTCAATATGATGATGATCGTGGATACGAAGGAATGCCCGAAGCAGTTCGGAGATGTGGCAGATGAGTTAAAGGCTCTTGGTGATGAAATTGGTGTTGAAATCAAATGTCAGAAGGAAGAAATTTTTGATAAGATGCATCGTATCTAGTTTTCAAATAAATACACAAATTAAGGGAGCAGAAGCATGATTAACTTACGCGAAGTAGTAGAAACGAATGAAATGATCGACAAGGAGAATCTTGACGTCCGTACCATTACGCTGGGAATCAGTCTGTTAGACTGCATTGATTCAGATTTGCAGCGTTTAAATGACAGGATTTATCATAAGATTTATGATGCTGCCAGGGATCTGGTAAGAACCGGTGAAGAAATTTCCAAGGAATTTGGAATTCCTATTGTGAACAAACGTATTTCAGTGACACCGATTGGTCTGATCGGCGGGGCAGCATGCAAAACAAAAGAAGATTTTGTGGAGATTGCAAAGACCTTAGACCGTGTGGCCAAGGATGTCGGAGTGAACTTTATCGGAGGATATTCGGCATTGGTTGCAAAGGGAATGACACCGGCAGAGGAGCTTTTGATCCGCTCCATTCCGATGGCTCTGTCCCAGACAGAACGAATTATGTCATCCGTAAACCTGGGTTCTACCAAAACCGGTATCAATATGGATGCGGTGAAGCTGATGGGAGAAGTAATCAAGGAAACGGCTGTCTTAACAAAGGACAAGGATTCCTTAGGGTGTACGAAGCTTGTCGTTCTCTGCAATGCACCGGATGATAACCCGTTCATGGCAGGTGCATTCCACGGTGTAACCGAAGCAGACAAGATCATCAATGTCGGTGTCAGTGGTCCGGGTGTGGTAAAGACTGCCCTGACAAAGGTCCGTGGAAAGAACTTTGAGGTTCTGTGTGAAACAATTAAAAAGACGGCATTTAAGGTAACAAGAGTCGGGCAGCTTGTAGCACAGGAGGCCTCCAGACGTCTTAATGTTCCGTTCGGTATTGTCGATCTGTCTCTGGCACCGACTCCGGCGATCGGAGATTCCGTAGCAGATATTTTGTGTGAAATTGGATTAGAGTATGCCGGAGCACCGGGAACGACCGCTGCACTTGCGTTATTAAACGATCAGGTGAAAAAAGGCGGCGTTATGGCTTCCTCCTATGTTGGAGGATTGAGCGGTGCATTTATTCCGGTCAGCGAAGATCAGGGAATGATCGATGCGGTAGATGCCGGTGCTCTTACTATTGAAAAGCTGGAAGCCATGACCTGCGTATGCTCGGTTGGACTTGACATGATTGCCATTCCGGGAGATACTCCGGATACAACCATCTCCGGAATCATTGCGGATGAAATGGCAATCGGTATGATTAACCAGAAGACAACAGCTGTCCGTATCATTCCTGTGATTGGGAAGGGTGTTGGTGAGAATGTAGAATTCGGAGGCCTTCTTGGACACGCACCCATCATGCCGGTCAACGGCTTTTCCTGCGAAGCTTTTGTGAACCGGGGAGGACGGATTCCTGCACCGATTCACAGTTTTAAGAATTAAAAATAACGTTCAGGTGGTTTAAGATAATCTTAAGAATCCCCACATTGTCCTGCGGGGATAAATATGCTATAGTCTGTATACAATATTGTTTGACTATACAAGATCATGAGGTGTGGAATGAAATTAAACAAAAAGCGGAAGACATTATTTGTTGCAGTACTTATGTTTTTATTCTTAAGTCTGCTGGCTGGCTGTGGCGGCAAGAAGACAGAAGAAGCAGGTACCGAAAGACCGGAGTATATCTATGTGCCGGAATATTTTAATCTTGGAAACTCGGATTATATCGGTTCTGCCATTAACTATGAAAATGAAGTCTTTTATTACACGGAAGCATGGGATGATGAAACAGGAAAAAGCAGGACCGGCATTTCGAAATATAATTTCGAGAGCAGGAAATCCGAAATGATTTCCCTTGACGTTGGAGAAGCTTCTGTTTCTGCCATGCAGATAACGCCGGATGGTAAGATTGCCCTGCTGATTTATGAATGGACCAATACAGAGGATGAAAATGGTGAGTATCAGGATGGCTCAGGCAGCTATGCCCTCTGGTATATGGATCCGGAGAGTGGGGAGATTACCGGTCAGAAAGAGCTTTCGGAAGAGAATGGTGTCGCAAAGGATGCTTACCTTGGAAGCTTCTATATTGACGCACAGGGAAATAACTATCTCTTTAACAGCAATGAACCTTGTATTTATGTGCTTTCCGGGGATCTGCAAATGGTTGCAGCTATATCCCTGTCCGATTATATCAATCAGATGTTTGCATCAAAGGATGGAGAAATTTATGTAACTCTTTATGGAAATACCGGTACGGAGATCCGTAAGATTGACCTTACGAAAAAGGCTTTGTCTGATCCATTGAAGTTTGATAAGGAGCTGATGAACATCAATGGTTGTATGACAGGTATCAGCTGTGACTTTCTGGTAAATGATCAGAATACGGTTTATGCAGCCGATGTGACAGCAGGAACCTTTACGAAGCTTTTTGACTGGCTGGATGCTGATGTGAACGGCAATAATGTGAATTACTTCGGTGAACTGCCGGATGGAAGAATCTGGGTTATTACCTCTACCTATGACGGTAATAATAATGAAGCAGAGCTTTTGCTTCTGGAAAAGAAAAAATCCTCAGAGGTTGCACAGAAGGAAGAAGTAACACTCGGAACACTGTGGCTTGATGATAATGTGAAGAGCGCCATAATTGACTTTAATAAGAGCAGCGACAAGTACCATATTTCCGTGAAGACCTATGGACAGGATGACTGGGAGTCGGGGTTGACCCAGTTTAATGCCGATGTGGCATCGGGAAGCGGTCCTGACCTTGTAGATTTTTCCAATCTGAATTATACGCTCTATGCGGAAAAGGGCGTGTTTGAAGATCTGTACCCTTATATGGAAAAGAGCGGCTTAAAGAAGGAGAATTACGTTGAGAACGTGCTGGAAGCCTATGAGATGGATGGAAAGTTATATGGATTCACAACGGAATTTTCAATCTATACCATCGTTGGTAAGCAATCTGTTTTAGGAGAACTTTCCGGATGGACACTTTCAGAAATGATGGACTTTATCGATCAGCATAAGGACAGCGAGGTATTTCCCTATGCTTCCCAGCAGTATATGCTGTATCTTCTGGTATATAATAATATGGATGAGTTCATTGACTGGGAGAGTGGAAAGTGTTCCTTTGACGGTCCGGAATTTGCGAGAATTCTGGAATATACGAAGACCCTTCCGGAACAGTATAACGATGATGCCGGGGAAGAGGGAGAAGCAACCAGGCTCCGGAATAATAAACTGCTTCTGTTGATGGAATCGGTAAGCTCCGTAGAGGAATGCCAGATGCTGGAAGGTATGATGGGTGAGAAGCCGGTTTACGTAGGATACCCGAATAAGGACCGTGAAGGGAATCTGATCAGTGCGGTCGGCGGCTGTCTTGCTATTTCTTCCAAATCCGGGAATAAGGAAGCAGCATGGGCGTTTTTACAGACACTGCTTACGGAAGACTATCAGAACAGTCTCGTGGACGGCTTTGGATGGAGTGGATTCCCGATTCTGAAATCCGCACTGGAGCTTCAGTTTGAGAAGGATATGACACCGGAGTATTATACGGATGAAAATGGCGAACAGGTGGAACAGCCGAAGACCACCTGGGGCTATGGTAACGATTTTGAAATGGATATTTATGCAGCTAAACAGGAAGACATTGATCAGGTGAGGGGCTTGATTGCTTCCGCAAAGAAAAGGCAGAATAATGTAGATGAAGAACTGATTAACATTATTTCAGAGGAAACGGAGCCGTTCTTTAAGGGACAGAAATCTGCTTCCGATGTTTCGAATGTCATTCAGAACAGAATTCAGGTTTATGTCAATGAAAATCGCTAAGCATACAGGAAAAAGAGGAGAAAAAAATCCCTCCGCAATCAGAGCAGGTAAAACCGGTAGTCATAAGAATCCGGGGAAGTGGATGGCCAATGGCTTTCTGCTTCCCAGTATTCTGGGAGTATTGCTGTTTTTTGTCCTGCCCTTTTTTATTGTAATTTATTATTCGGTGATTGATAATCCGATCAATGCAGAGTTTGTAGGCTTTGACAATTTTAAAATGGTATTTGAGAACGCAGCATTTCGCCAGGCAGCATTTAATACGATGACATTTTCGGCAATAGCAATGCCATTAGCGGTTGTTTTATCACTTCTTCTGGCAATTCTGATGGAAAGTAAGATCCCCTTTAAAAGCCAGTTCCGGACCTTTTTCTTAAGTCCGATGATGGTGCCGATTGCTTCAGTGGTACTGATCTGGCAGGTGCTGTTCCATTATAACGGAATGATGAATGAGGTCATCGGCTGGTTCGGAAAGGACAAGATTGACTGGCTGAATTCTGATTATGCGCAGGTGGTGATTATTGTATTGTTTCTGTGGAAAAACCTGGGCTATAATATGATTTTGTTTATGTCTGCCCTGAGCAGTATACCGAAGGATATCTTAGAGGTAGCGGTATTGGAGAGTGCAACGCCGATGCAGATTTTCTGGCATATCAAGCTCCGGTATCTGTCCTCCACCATTTTGTTTGTGACAATTATGTCATTGATTAATTCTTTTAAGGTATTCCGGGAAATCTATCTGTTAAAGGGGGATTATCCTTATCCGACGATGTATATGCTCCAGCATTTTATGAACAACACGTTCAGCAAGCTGGATTATCAGAAAATGTCTGCAGCGGCCATCATGATGGCAGTTGTGATGGTCATCATTATCGGTATCCTTTTCCTTACCGAGAATTATTTTGGAAAGGATGTGGAAGGATGAGCTTGAAGAGAAGGGATCCTGCGGAGCTCTGGAGCCGCCGGCTGAAACGCAGGAAGAAAATTAAAAATACCCGTCGGATGATACGGATTCTGTTGGGAACGATGGTGGCAGGATGCTTTGCCGTACTGTTCCTGATGCCGATTATCTTAACGATTACCAATTCGTTTATGTCATCATCAGAGATTGCCGCCAACTATGGACAGGTTTTTGCCACAACGGATTCCGGGGGCAAGGTATTTATTTCATCTAAGGTAAATTTAAAATTTATTCCGGATATGGTATCCTTCAGCCAGTATGTAACGGTTCTGTTTAAGAGTCCGGATTATCTGCTGAAATTCTGGAATTCCGTAATCCTGGTTGTGCCGATTGTGGTTTTTCAGTTACTGGTAGCGGCAGGTGCCTCATTTGGATTTTCAAGATACCGGGGAAGAATCAAGGAATTGATTTTCTTTGTTTATATTATTTTAATGCTGATGCCGTATCAGGTGACTCTGGTTCCCAATTATCTGGTTTCGGACTGGCTGCATATTTTAGATACCAACTGGGCGATCTGGCTGCCGGGAATTTTCTCACCGTTTGCGGTATTTCTTCTGACGAAGTACATGCGGCGAATCCCGGTTTCCGTGATGGAGGCGGCACAGATTGACGGTGCAGGCGAGTGGCAGATTTTTACGAAAATCTGTATGCCGCTTTGTAAGGGTGCAATGTGCTCTATTGCGATTTTGATTTTTATTGATTATTGGAATATGGTGGAACAGCCATTGATCCTGTTGTCGGATTCCAATAAGCATCCGTTGTCCGTATTTTTATCGAAGATTAATTCGGGGGAAATCGGACTTGCATTTGCTGTTGCAACAATTTATATGGTTCCGCCCATTCTGGTGTTCCTTTACGGAGAGGATTATCTGGTAGAAGGAATCACGTATCAGGGTGGAATTAAGGGATAGTGCTGGATGAGGAGAGAAACGATGGAAGAGAAGAATACAACGAAAAGAAGAGAATGGGTGAAGAACGCAGCAATCATATTCTTAACGATCATGTTGCTGTTGACGTTCTTTTCCAATACGATCATGAATTATTCCCTGCCGGAGGTGGCAACACAGTATGTGCAGACCGGAACGATCACGGCAAAGGTGCGCGGAACCGGTAAGGTGGAGGCTTCTGATCCGTATAATGTCATTGCGAAGGAATCCCGTGTCATCACCAGTGTAGCGGTAAAGCAGGGGGATATCGTAGAAAAGGATCAGGTAATTTATTATCTGGAAGAATCCGAGAGCGATGAACTTACGAAGGCTGAACAGGAGCTGGAGGATCTGGAACTGAATTATATGAAGGGACTGTTCGGAGCGAATGTCTCTCCGGAGGTCATTACGAAGGTTGCAAATGGAAATATCGATAGCTTCAGCCAGTTACAGGCCAAGGTGACCGATATGCAGAACCGTTTGGAGGCTGCAAAGAAGCGGGTAGAGGAATGCCAGAAAAACGTGGATGATCTGACCTTGCAGAGCACAAAGGATACCAATAATGCCGGTGTGAGCACCAAGAATGAGGAATTGACGAAGGATCAGGCAACGACAGACCTCACCGAGGCACAGAACCGGTTTGAGAAGGACAAGGCAGCAACGATTGCCAGTCTGAATGCACAGATTACGGAAGTGAACTCCCAGATTGCAGATCTTGAGAAGCTGATCACAAGTACGGGTTCAACGACAGGGACAGCGACTTCAGATTCTTACTATGCACAAAAGGCTACGGCTGTTGGAAACTTATATGATAAGATGAAGCTGATTTATGATGCGGCGGCTGCAGATAGTGGGATTAAACTTTCAGGAGTAACGCTTGGAGCTAAAGAGGTAAGTTCAGTTGAGGGAGTACGGCAGACCTTGTCAGATACCAAAAATACTTTTGATAAATTACAAACGGCGATTAATGCAGTAGAAGGTAAGGCAGATAGCTATACGACGTTATTTGCCGATTATAATGCGGCGCTGTTAGTAGTTCAGAACATTGAACAGAATGCATCTGATATTAATAAAAATTATGGGGATCAGCAAACTTCCTTAGCAAGCAGGAAAGCAGAGTTAGCAAACCTCCAGAAGAAGCTTGCCGAAGTGCAGGCAATCACGGCATCCTCAGATGGTGGTGTGCAGGATGCGCAGAACCGTCTGAATCAGGCAAACCGTAATATTTTAGAAATCACAACAGCCAACAGCCAGACGAGCGTGGCGTGGCAGAACCGTTTAGCTGATGCAAATGCGGCATTGAAGAATGCACAGGCAGTCTATGACTTATTAAAGGAAGAACAGACCTCTCTTGCGGCAGATATTAATGCGGAACTGGATCTCTCCAAGACGAATAAGGACATTCAGAAAAAGAAAGAAGAGATAGAGAAGCTGAAGGAAAAGTCCATGGGTTCTGCAGTCAAAGCACCGGTGGCAGGAACAATTACTACGGTGAAATATGTGGCCGGTGAGACCACACAGCCGGAGGATGTCATGGCAGTAATCCAGCCGGAGGGCAAGGGCTTTACCCTTTCTATCTCCGTGACCAATGAACAGGCTAAGAAGGTGCAGATCGGTGACATGGCAGAATTGCAGAATTCCTGGTATTATGAGGATGCAAGGGTGATGCTGTCTGCGATTAAACCGGATCCGGATAACCCGGGAACCAATAAGCTGCTGGTATTTGATGTGAGTGGATCAACCATTCAGGCAGACCAGTCCTTAAGTATTTCCGTAGGACAGCGTAGTCAGGAATATGAACTGGTGGTACCGAACAGTGCTATCCGTGAGGATAACGATGGTAAGTTTATTCTGACGGTGGAATCCAAGAGCAGTCCGTTAGGAAACCGTTATATTGCAACCCGGGTCGGCGTGGAAGTATTGGCTTCAGATGATAATAATTCTGCAATTTCCGCTCCGCTTTATGGATGGGAATATGTTATTACGACATCCACGAAGCCGGTAGAAGCAGGAAAGCAGGTTCGTCTTGCAGATAATTCCTGATGAGGAATGCGTTAAGAACCATAAGAAAATGCAGGACAGTTGAGGAAAGGAATTTACAGTGGGAATAAGGCTTAAACGTTTTTTCTCCAATTTTACAATAAAGCAGATTGTGTTCAGCCTGATGGCGGTGGTATCGTTGCTGCTGTTTCTTGTTTTAACCATCTGGTCACACCATCTGACCAGTCAGTTGACAGACCAGCAGGCTGCACAGCGATGGGACAAGGACGGAAAAAGTGTTCAGGTAAGCTGCTACTTTACAGATCAGGTGAAGCTTACCGACATGGAGTTTATAGGGTTTAAAAAGAAGCTTGAACAGATGTTGAAGGAGACACTTCCTGCCGATGAATATAGTGAAGAGAATGACAGGCGTCTGGTGGTAGATGGCTATAGTGCCATGGGAAAGGTGACGGTTCTTAGTGAAAAGGGAAAGCTCACCGATGTCGATGCGATTGGAATCGGAGGAGATTATTTCCTGTTTCATCCGGTGAAGCTCCTTTCCGGAGGATATTTTACCGGCGAGGATCTCATGCAGGACAGTATTATTCTGGATACGGAGGGTGCGTGGCAGCTGTTCGGCTCCAATGATATTGTCGGGAAAAGTGTGATGATTGGCGGTGTGCCACATTATGTGGCAGGAGTCATTGAACGGGATGGCAGTAAATTTGCAAAGAGTGCCGGATTAAATAAGACGACGGTGTATCTGTCGGATGATTCCCTGCAGGCTTATGGAACAACAGCGGGCATCAGCAATTATGAGGTTCTTGCCCCAAACCCGGTCAGGCATTTCGTCTACAATGCCGTGAAGGATCAGCTTGGCGTGGCAGAGGATGATATGGTCGTTGTGGAGAACACGACACGGTTCAAGGTGGAGTCGCTGATTCCGGTGATTCTGGAATTCGGCACACGTTCCATGCAGAATGCCGCAATCCGGTTCCCTTTCTGGGAGAATGTGGCGCGTGGTTATGAAGATGTGTGTGCATTGATACTGATTTTTCAGTTTTTGTTTTTACTCATTCCGGGGACGATCCTGATTGCCTTTTTTATTTGGAAATGGAGGCATCGGACGTTTACCTGGAAAGATTTAGGCAACCGTATCATAGATATAAGGGATGGTCTTCGAAAGAAGAGCAGGCGGGAAAAGGAAAAATGGGAGAATTTCTGATTCCCGGAAGGAAAGGAGGACAATTATGAAAAAGGTAATGGTATCGTTACTGGTTGTGGCACTTGTGATTGGGTGTTTTGCCGGATGCGGAAAGAAAGAAAAGGGTGACTTGCAGCAACAGGCAGTTTCCAGGGATTATGTGTATAAGCAGGAGGTTATTTCCTATAATGGAAGTGGTACAGCACCCAGCGGACTGATTCAGATCGGGGATTAGGTTTATGGTTACAGCTATGAATGGCGTGAGATGGATGGGGCTGTAACGCCAAGAGCAGATATTGAAGGCGGCGGAAACACTGAAAAAGAAGCAGAAGCAGAGGATGTCGATACGGCAACAGAAGAGACTGTGGCAGAACCGGAGCCCGGTACGGAGGAGGCAGCAGAGGACATTGCGGAAAGCTATTCTTCCATGATTTTTTATGAAATTCTGGAGGACGGCACCTTTGGGGAAGGACATGAGCTTCAGGGGGCACCGGATCAGTCCATTAATTCATTTACAGCAGATTCACAGGGGAATCTTTACTGCCTGCGCAACGTGTATGTATATGATGACGGCAGTGATACCAGTGAGGATCTGTATTACTTAGAGCAGAAAACACTGGATGATGAAACCGTGTTCAGTGTAAATCTGAATGAACTTCCGGAAATAAAGAAGATCGTTGAACAGCAGGGATGGCTTTATATTAATGGACTGTTTGCAGAAGAGGATGCGTTGTATCTTGTCTGTGGAAGCAGCATTCTGAAGTTTGATAAGAATGGAAACATGGTAGGAAATGTCATCAGGCAGGATGCCGGAAATGTATTGGATGGTGCATCTGTTGTCCGTGGCAGAGACGAGAAATATGCAGCCGTTAATTATGGGGATAATGGAATGAAGGTTTATCCGCTGGATCTTGCAAACGGTACAATCGGAACGGCTGCAGAGCTTGCGGGAAACAGCTACAGCTTCAGCTTTTATCCTGGTTCCGGATATGATTTTTATGTATCCGATAACTATGCGGTTTATGGATATAACCTTGGGGATACTACAGTTACGAAGCTCATGAGCTATGTGGATTCCGATATTGATGTCTGGCAGATCAATAATATTATTCCAATCAGTGATACCGAGTTTTATGGTTCATATTCCAGTGCCTCTGACTGGAAGGATGGAGTTTCCAAATTTACGAAGGTAGATCCGAAGGATGTCAAGGAGCGTCAGGTGATTACCCTTGCCATGGCAAGCACAGACTGGACGGTAAAAAGCCGGGTAATTGAGTTTAATAAAAAGAATGATACCTATCGGATCAGTCTGATTGATTATTCCTCTGAGTCAGGTGAGTACGAGGAAGGTATTTCCAGAATGAATACGGATATTGTATCCGGTAAAGTACCCGATATTATCCTGCTGGATGATTCCATGCCAACGGACAGCTATATCAGTAAAGGCCTGTTTGCAGATCTTCTTCCCATTATCGAAAAAGATGAGGAGATTGACCGTAATGACCTGATGCCGAATGTAATGGAAGCATTTTCCAGGGACGGAAAGCTATATCGTCTTATACCGTCTTATTCTATAAGAACGATTGTTGCAAAGACCTCAGATGTCGGGGAAGAACGTGGCTGGACCGTAGAAGAGGCGATGGCTCTCTGGGACTCCAAGCCGGAAGGAACGGAGTTTATTGCAGGGGCAACCAGAAGTGAGATGCTGAATATGTGTATGAGCTTTGCCGGCAGCCAGTTTGTGAATTACAGTACAGGGGATTGTGATTTTAACAATGAGGGCTTTCTGAATTTATTGGAATTCCTGAAACGCTTCCCGGTTGAAATTTCTGATGACTATTATACCGATGAATACTGGAGTTCCTATGACAGCCTGTGGAGAACCGGAAAGGTCATTACCCAGCAGATGTATCTGGGTGATTTCCGTAATCTCAACTATACGGAGAAGGGAACCTTTGGGGAACCGATTACCATGATTGGCTTTCCTTCCACAGATCAGGATGGCTCCGTTCTTGTACCGACTATGCAGTTTGCAATTTCTGCAAAGTCAAAGAATCAGGATGCCGCATGGCAGTTCCTGAGGTATTATCTGACAGAAGACTATCAGAATGAAGCACCCGGATTTCCTCTCAGCATGAAGATATTGGAGAAACGGGCCGAGGAAGCTATGGATCGTCCTTATTATATAGATGAGAATGGAAATAAGGAATATTATGATGATATTATCTATATTGATGATGTAGAGGTTACGATCGAACCGATGACCCGGGAAGAGGTAGATCACTTTATGGAGATCCTTAAGACCTTTAAGAATGTCGGTAGATATGATGATACACTGATTAATATCATTTCTGAAGAGGCAGAGCCTTATTTTAACGGACAGAAGAATGCAGGTGAGGTTGCACAGATTATCCAGAACCGTGCACAGATTTATCTTCACGAGATACAATAAAGAAACAGGGGAATGATCAGGGAGAACGGAATGAAAAAGCTGAAAGTGACAAAACTTCATGGTACGTTTCTGGCGATGAATCTGCTTCCCATTATCCTGATGGGGCTTGTCATTACCATATTCAGCGCCAACCGGTTTGCAGCATCCATGTACCACGAGGTTCAGGGGGGATTAAAGGATCTTTGCAATACGATTCAGGTAACGATAGATGAACTGTATCCCGGAGCATATCATGTGGAAGAAACGGAAGATGCAATTTATTTTATGAAGGGCGGGCATGTCCTTAATGGGGATTATGAGCTGATTGATTCTGTTAAAAAGGTTACCAACGTGGATATTACAATTTTTTATCAGGATATCCGGGTAGCAACAACGCTTGAGAACCATAAGGGCGAGCGTGCGGTCGGGACGCAGGTAAGCCCTGTGGTAAAGCGGGATGTATTAGATAAGGCTGACGATATGTTTTATTCATCTGTTATGGTCGAGGATGAGCGCTATTTTGCCTATTATGCACCATTGTTTGCGGAGGATGGAAGCTGTATCGGAATGATTTTTGTTGCGCAGCCATCGGCGAATGTGGAGCGGCTGATCCGTAATTCCATTACGCCGATGGTTGTGATTGCAACTCTTGTCATGATTCTGGTTGCATTTGTGACCCTCCACTACACAACAGGTCTTGTAGATACGATTAAGAAGATCGAAACATATATGGCGAATATTGCAAAGGGATACCTTCATGATGCGTTGGATTATGAGGTGTTAAAGCGTGACGATGAGCTGGGAGAGATGGGAAGAAATGCGGTACGTATGCAGAAATCTCTGTGTGAGCTTGTGGAAGAGGACACCTTAACCGGACTCAATAACCGCCGCTGTGGAGAAAAAAAGCTGCAGCAGACTTATGAGGACTATGCGAAGCGGGGGATCAGCTATTGTGTGGCACTTGGAGATATTGACTTCTTTAAGCGGGTCAATGATACCTATGGTCATGACTGCGGAGACGTGGTGCTGACCGAAATCGCAAAGAGGCTGAAATATTTTATGCGTGGCAAGGGCTATGCGGTGCGATGGGGTGGTGAGGAATTTCTGCTGGTCTTTCCGGAATTCCATATTGATGAAGCAGAAGAGGTAATGAATGAATTTATCCATGAACTGGATGCACATTCGGTTTCCTACAAAGAAGAAACGGAAGTTCATATCACGATGACCTTTGGTATTGTGGAAGCCGGAGAACAGTTTGCTAACATTGACAGCATGGTAAGCGGTGCAGACCGGCGGCTTTATATCGGAAAGCAGAACGGACGGAATCAGATTGTGGCAGAAGAACAATCCGAACAAGATTTGTAATCTTTTGTAATGGATTTGAAAAGACATTCTCCGGTAAAAAAGCTATACTGTAATTGGAAAGATTGCGTTCATTGGGAAGGCACTGGACAATTTACAGACAGCAAAAGAATGGAGGATAAAGAGTGAATCCAGTTTTCGAACAAATGAGTCGGATCGGAATTATTCCGGTCATTGCATTAGATGATGCAGGAGATGCCGCTCCCTTGGCAGAAGCATTATTAAACGGCGGAATATCCTGTGCAGAGGTGACGTTCCGGACAGCGGCGGCAGAAGAAACCATCCGGAAAATAAGTGAGGATTATCCGGAAATGCTGGTCGGGGCAGGAACAGTACTGACGACCGAACAGGCGGACAGTGCTGTTGCAGCAGGTGCGAAGTTTATCGTAAGTCCCGGATTGAATCCGGTAACCGTAAAGTATTGTCAGGCAAAGGGGGTCCCGGTGATTCCCGGAATCATGACTCCGTCGGAAATCGAACTGGCATTGAGTCTGGGGCTTACGGAAGTGAAATTCTTCCCGGCAGAAGCGGCAGGCGGTGTCAAGATGATTAAGGCATTGAGTGCACCTTATGGTAATGTGCGTTTTATGCCTACAGGCGGAATCAGCTCTGCCAATATGGAGGACTATTTAAGCTTTCCGAAGGTATTTGCCTGTGGAGGAAGCTGGATGGTGAAGAAGGATCTGATTCAGGCAGGCGCGTTTGACCGGATTACGGAATTATGCCGTCAGGCCGTACAGAAGAAGGAGGAAATCCGCTCATGTCAAAAGTAGTTACGATGGGGGAAATTATGCTTCGGCTGTCGACCCCGAATTTTGAAAGGTTTATTCAGGCAGATGAATTTGATATTCATTATGGAGGCGGAGAGGCAAATGTTGCTGTTTCCCTTGCCAATTATGGACATGCTGCCGAATATGTGACGGCAGTACCCGACAATGAGATCGGGGAGTGCGCCATCGCTGCGCTGCGTAAGTATAATGTGGGTACGGCGCATATTGCACGCTGTGGGGAACGTCTGGGCATTTATTATCTGGAATCCGGTTCTGCCATGCGTCCGTCCAAGGTGATGTATGACCGTGCTCATTCCTCAATTTCCACAGCAACGGAGCAGGAGTTTGATTTTGATGCCATTTTCGCTGATGCTGACTGGTTCCATTTTACCGGAATTACTCCGGCAATCTCGGATTCTGCGGCAGTGCTTACCGAGAAAGCACTGATTGCAGCTAAGAAGCATGGTGTGAAGATTTCTGTGGATCTGAATTTCCGCAAGAAACTGTGGACATCCGAAAAGGCACAGCATGTCATGACCGGATTGATGAAATATGTGGATGTCTGCATTGGAAACGAAGAGGATGCGGAACTTGTACTTGGTTTTAAGCCGGCACAGACCGATGTAGTAAGCGGTAACCTCGAGCTTGCCGGATACCGTTCGATTTTTGAACAGATGGTAGAAAAGTTTGGATTTGAATATTGTGTTTCTTCCTTACGTGTCAGCCATTCGGCTTCCGATAACGGATGGTCGGCGTGCATGTATGCAAGGGATACGAAGGAATTCTATCACTCGAAGGAATATCGGATCCGTCCGATTGTAGATCGTGTGGGTGGAGGAGATTCCTTTGCAGCCGGTGTGATCTGCGGATTGCTGGATGGTAAGAAATTTCAGGATGCGTTGGAGTTCGCAGTAGCGGCTTCTGCATTAAAGCATACGATTCCGGGGGACTTTAATCTGGTGTCACGGAGGGAAGTGGAAACTTTGGCTGGAGGAGATGCTTCCGGAAGAGTACAGCGATAGTCATAGTCTGAGAGCAGATTTGAATTGTGTATTAAAAAAAGTGATGATAGTGATGATAGAAAAGCCGGTGCATACCATGATATACACCGGCTGATTTTATGCTGCCATGTATATGGGAAAATGATCCAGTGGATCATTTTTGAGTCTTGATAAAAGAAATCTGCTTTTCGATGGTTTCATCTGTCGGAAGATCAAATCCGAAATAGCGGACAGCATTCCGGTAGGAAATATCCTTCACAATTTCTTTTAAGGTTGCAAGGTCATCCGGAAATTCTCCGTTTTCTACCAGTTCACCAAGCAGATTACAAAGAATCCGCCGGAAGTATTCATGTCTTGTATAGGAGATGAAGCTCCGGGAGTCAGTCAGCATTCCGACAAAGCCGGACAGGTTGCCGGAGGCAGCCAGAGATAATAACTGGTTCTGTATGCCGTTCTTATGATCGTTAAACCACCAGGCGCTTCCATGCTGCAGCTTTGATATGGCGGTCGAATCCTGAAAGCATCCCATGATACAGTCAATTGCTTCGTTGTCGTGTGGATTAAGGCTGTAGAGGATGGTTTTCGGAAGCTCATCGGTTTCACACAGAGCGTTTAGGAACTCTGTCAGTGTGGAAACCGGAGCGGAATCCCCGATGCTGTCAAAGCCGGTATCGGCACCGATGCGGGCGAACATCTTGTGATTGTTGTCACGGCGTACACCATAGTGAAGCTGCATCACCCAGTTGCGGTGCCGGTATTCCCGTCCAAGGAAAAGGAGGAGTGCCGTTTCATATTGCAGTTCCTCCTGAGCATCCACCATTTGTCCCTGCATTCTTTTGTTGAAGATTTCTTCGATAAGAGAGTCAGAGGCAGGAGAGAACATGACATAAGGCAGACTATGGTCACTGACAAGACATCCCAGGTTAGAAAAATAATCCATCCGGATGGAGAGAGCTTTTTTCAGATCCTCAAAGGTTGTAATCGAAATTCCCGAAACCTCCGCAAGGGTATGAATGTAATCCGGAAAATCGGATTTCCCGATGGAGATGGCGCGATCCGGACGCCATGCCGGCAGAACCTGGACGGGGAAGCTCTTATCTTCTGCAAGCTGCATATGGTATTCCAAGGAATCTACCGGATCATCCGTGGTACAGAGTAGGGTGACGTTGGAGCGTTCAATGATGGAGCGGGCACTCATGGAGGGATCGGCAAGCTTTTTATTACAGAGGTTCCAGACCTGCTCTGCAGAATCTTTATTCAGAATGCCGTGATAGTCAAAGTAACGCTGTAATTCCAGATGACTCCAGTGATAGAGTGGATTGCCGACTGCTCTGCCAAGAACCTCTGCCCATTTGAAGAATTTTTCCTTATCCGGAGCATTGCCGGTGATAAAGCGTTCCTCCACACCACAGGCGCGCATGAAACGCCACTTATAATGATCACCGCCAAGCCACAAAGAAGTGATGTTGTCAAAATGACGATCCTCTGCAATTTCCTTCGGGCTGATATGACAGTGATAATCCAGAATCGGCATCGTTTCCGCTGCTTTATGGTAAAGCCTCCGTGCCACATCACTGTGTAATAAGAAATCCTGATCCATAAATGGTTTCATGAAATACCTCCATTTCTTTACCAGACAATCGGGGACTGCTGGTATTCATTATGTAATAGCGTGTGATTTTTGCTGGAAGCAACAGCCTCGTAGGTATGGGCAATCCGGACATCCTCTTTAAACAGGGACAATCCATCTTTGGATAAAAGCATAGAAGCATCTGCCGGCTTCGCAATCAGCGGGATTTCACTTTCTTTTTTGATCCGGTTTAAAAGTGGTGAAGCATTTTTACGGAAGCCCAGGAGTCTTGCATAGGGAATTTGTAAACAAGCGTCAGAATCCTTAAGAAAGGCTTCGTCCTTACGCAGCTCAAGCAGAATGTGCATCAATACGCGGCTGATTCTGGTATAAGTGAGATCCTTGGACTTCAATAGCTGGCAGAAGCCGGAAAAATCACGGTATTGAGGAAGATACTTCCGGATTTTCAGGGAAAGCTCTTCATTGCAGTCTTCGAAGCAGGAGTAGCCATCTGTCCGGTCAGAGAGCAGCTTATAATGTAAAAGCAGGGAAAAATCGGCTTCAGTAATTCCGTAATATATTTCCGGATCTGACTTCCAGATCGGAAGTACCTGTGCCGGAATCTGGGAAACGAAGGCGGTATCCTGCAGGAGAAAATCCAGAGAATCCTCATGCATCCCGGCTGCCTTACGGAGTGCGGAAGCAGAAGAGTAGCTTCCGGAATCCGCAGAAAGCTGTGGACTGTGATAGCCTTCTCCGTATCGCAGAATCGAAACCGGTGTAATGGAACTGTGACGGCGGATCAACGACTTACAGTACTCAATCCCGAGAATATTGTTTGGAAAAAACATTGCTTCAGGAGGATCCTGTAAGGCGTTCTGGACAGCGGAAGGATAGGAAAGACCCTGCTTCTGATAGGAAGCGAGCGTTTTGCGGTATTCCGGATCCTGCTCTAAAGTAAGCTGTCTTTGTGCATAATAAGAAAGCTGTGTCGCATTTCCACATTCACTTCCAAAGGAAAGCAGATCGACCACGCGAAGACGGTCGATCAGGGAAACGGCTCCTTCTGCAAATCCTTCGGCACTGGAAAGGGCATAGCGTGAAGGCAGTTCGAGCACAACATCGGCGCCTCCTGCAAGAGCCATTTTCGTACGAAGATATTTGTTCATCAGTGCAGGAGCTCCACGCTGTACGAAGTCTCCGCTCATTACAACGATGATGTAATCAGCCTCTGCCATCGCACGGGTCTTTAATAAATGATATTCATGTCCCTTGTGAAAGGGGTTGTATTCTGCAATTACTGCGGCTGTTTTCATAGTGTACTCCTTTTTAGCAACTATATCATAGGAAAGACCGGATCGGCAATTAAAAAAAGAGGCGAAAATGTTTCGAAAATTGCACAAAGTTTTTCCAATAGGGTACTTGTCGGAAAAGGCAGAATGGGCTATTATTTTTACATAAGCCGTGAAAGGAGACAGTGTGATGTCGTACATTGATATTATTAAAGATAAGGCAAGAATGGACAGGAAAACCATTGTCCTTCCGGAGACAACCGATAAGAGGACGCTGATTGCAGCAGCCCAGATTATTCAGGAAGGAATTGCCAATATCATTATGATTGGCGATGCAGAAAAGATCATGGACGGGGCAACGTGGCTGGAGATTGATCTGACCGGAGTAAAGATTGTGAATCCACTCCTTTGTGAGAAGCTGGAAGATTATGTACAATTATTATACGAAACCCGTAAGAATAAAGGAATGACCGTAGAGAAGGCAAGAGAGATCCTGTTAAGTGATCCGCTGACCTTCGGTGTCATTATGGTTAAGGCCAATGATGCAGACGGAATGGTAGCAGGTGCATGCCATGCAACTGCAGACACCCTTCGTCCGGCCTTACAGATTCTGAAGACAGCGCCCGGCGTGAAGCTGGTATCCGGGTTCTTTCTGATGTGTGTACCGGACTGCGAATATGGAGAGAATGGAACCTTCCTGTTTGCAGACTGTGGACTGAATCAGGATCCTACCGCAGAAGAGCTTGCTGCAATTGCCGATTCTTCTGCAAGAAGCTTTAAGAGTCTGGTCGGAGCAAAGCCGATTATTGCGATGCTTTCCCATTCCACGAAGGGAAGTGCAAAGCATCCGCTGGTAGATAAAGTGGTAGAGGCAACCAGGATTGCCCATGAGCAGTATCCCGGACTGTGTATCGATGGTGAGATGCAGCCGGATGCAGCACTTGTTCCCTCCATTGCAAAGTCCAAGGCACCCGGAAGCGAAGTTGCAGGTAAAGCGAATGTCCTGATTTTCCCGAATCTGGATTGCGGAAATATCGGTTATAAGCTGGTGCAGCGCCTGGGCAAGGCTGAAGCATACGGACCGATGCTTCAGGGAATTGCAAAACCGGTAAACGATCTGTCCAGAGGATGCTCCTGGCAGGATATCGTCGGTGTTGTGGCACTGACTGCCGTACAGGCACAGTTATCTTAAAAGCTTGATAAAGAGAGGATTAGAAGGATGAATATTTTAGTTATTAACTGTGGAAGTTCTTCTTTGAAGTTCCAGTTGATCAATTCCGAAACAGAAGAAGTCATTGCAAAGGGCCTATGTGAGCGTATTGCGATTGAGGGAAGCCGTATGGTTTATACCCCGAAGGGCGGAGAAAAGCAGATTACCGTAGCTCCCATGCCGGATCATACCGCTGCAATCCAGATGGTGCTTGCCGCACTGACCGATGAAAAGACCGGTGTTGTGAAGGAACTTGGTGAGATCGGGGCAGTCGGACACCGTATTGTGCATGGTGGAGAGAGGTTTGCAAGCTCTACCGTGATTACCGAAGAGGTATTAAAGGCGATTGAAGAGTGTAATGATCTTGCACCGTTACATAATCCTGCAAATCTGATCGGTATCCGTGCCTGCCAGCAGCTTATGAAGGATACCCCGATGGTAGCTGTATTCGATACCGCATTCCATCAGACCATGCCGGAGGAGGCTTACCTTTACGGACTTCCGTATCGTTATTATGAGGATTACAAGATCCGTCGTTACGGCTTCCACGGAACCAGCCATTCCTATGTATCGAAGAAGGCTGCAGAACTCCTTGGACAGGATTATGCGAGTCTGAAGCTGATCGTATGCCACCTTGGAAACGGTGCCAGCGTATCTGCGGTAAAGAATGGTAAGTGTGTAGATACTTCCATGGGTCTTACTCCGTTAGAGGGACTGATCATGGGAACCCGTTCCGGTGATCTGGATCCTGCGATTGTAGAATTTATCTGCAATAAGGAAAACAAAGATGTTCATGAGGTTTTGAATATCCTGAATAAGGAATCCGGAATTTATGGTCTGTCCGAGGATTATTCCTCTGATTTCCGTGATTTGGAAGAAGGCTATGTGGAGGATAAAGAGAACTGTATCCGTGCCGTGGATGCGTTCTGTTACCGTGTTGCAAAGTATGTCGGTGCCTATGCGGCAGCCATGAATGGTGTGGATGCAATCTGCTTTACCGCAGGTGTCGGCGAGAACAGCGGTTTTGTCAGAAGCCTGATCTGCAAGTACTTTGGATATCTGGGCGTTGCCCTGAATGAAGAGGAGAATGAGAAGCGTGGCGAAGCACTCATTGTTTCAACGAAGGATAGCCGTACGAAGGTTTTGGTAATTCCTACGAACGAAGAGCTTGCCATTGCAAGAGAAACCGCAGCACTGGTTCAGAAATAGTTCTGGAAAATGGGTTCTGGAAAAAATGAAAAGAGCCCCTTGACAAAGTCAGGGACCATCGCTATAATAGTTGGAGTGTGCGATAGTATGTTTACTATGGCATGACACCCACTTTGAGGGAGTAAGATATGTTGATCAATCTGACAGATGTTTTTACTTCTGAGGGAAAAGTCAGAAGAGAAAGCTTTACGTATGAACCCGGAACGGTTGAATATTTCGGTTTTGAGTATCCAATCCTTTCCAAAACGGATGCAGAGATTACGTTTCAGAATATCGGAAACAACAGAATCCTGCTTACGGGGACTATGGAGCTTGATTTGGAAATTCCCTGTGATCGATGTCTGCAGCCGGTGAGAACAACGGTACATGTTCCGATGGAGTATGAACTGGCATCTCCGGAAGCGACAGAGCAATCAGAAGACGCAGATGAACAGAGTTTCATGGTCGGATACGAGTTTGACGTAGATGCTTTCATGGAAAGTGAGATAAGTTTTAATATGCCGACGAAGATCCTGTGTAAGCCGGATTGTAAGGGGATTTGCAAGGTGTGTGGAAAGAACCTGAATGAAGGCGATTGTGGGTGCGACCAGTTCGTACCGGATCCAAGAATGGCAGCTATCAGAGATATTTATGATACGTTTAATAAGGAGGTGTAAAGATGTCTATCTGTCCTAAGAATAAATCTTCTAAAGCTAGAAGAGATAAGAGAAGAGCTAACTGGAAAATGAGCGTACCCGGATTAGTTAAGTGCAGCAAGTGCGGAGCACTCATGATGCCTCACAGAGTCTGCAAGAACTGCGGATCTTACAACAAGAAAGAGATCATCGCTCAGGATTAATCAGTATGTCATTGTATATTCAGGGGTTAAGCAATATGCCTAACCCCATTGATATACAATTTAACCCAATTTTAACCCAATTAATTTAATAAAATTGTGCGTAAAGATGATTAAGTAATTGAAGAACCTCTATGAGGTTCTTTTTTTGTGCGTAGATTTAAGAGCTTTAAAGCTATTAAATAGAAACTAATAAACATCATTTTATTTTATGGAGGAAAATGAAAATGAGTAAAGTAATTGCTATTGCAAATCAAAAGGGTGGAGTTGGAAAAACAACTACCGCAATTAATCTTGGAATTGGATTAGTAAAAAAAGGCAAAAGAGTATTGTTGATTGATCTGGATCCACAGGGAAATGCAACACAGGGACTTGGGTTTGATGCAGATTCTCTGGATGTTACTGTTACAACGGTACTTCGAAAGATGATTTCAAAGGATTATTTATTTACTAAAGATTATGGAATTTTAGAGCATTCTGAGGGAATAGAACTTTTGCCGTCTAATATTGAGCTATCGGTTTTAGAAACAGAATTGATTTCTCTTTTATTTAAGCGGGAAAAAGTGTTACAAACCTACATTAATATGATCCGGGATGAATATGATTACATTGTTATTGATTGTATGCCAAGTTTGAATCTGATCACCATCAATGCATTGGTTGCGGCTGATAGCGTTATTATACCTTTACATGCACAATATTATTCGGTTCGTGGATTGGAGCAATTACTACAAACTATTGGATCTATTCGTGAAAATGGATTGAACAGTGAATTAAAAATAGAGGGGATTTTATATACCTGTGTCAATGACAGAACGACCTCTTTCAGAGATGTTAAAGAAATAATTGATCAGGCATATGGAGAAAGTATACGAATATTTAAAAGTTATATTCCAAGAGCAGTTACGGCAGAAGAGTCTCCTTCTTATGGGCAGTCAATTTATACTTATGACGAAAAGGGTAAAGTATCAGATGCATATGCTAGATTTACCAACGAATTACTTGGAAGAAAGAGGAACTAATTATGGGTATTAATAAAAAATTTAGTGTAATGTCTCTTGGTAATGCAAGGATATTTGACCCGGAAAAAGTAGGGTATAGCGATAGCGTTGAAATTATAAGAGAGGAGCTGCTTAAAACAAAAAAGTCCTTTATTAAAATCGGGTGGTATCTGAAACATATTCAGAAATGCAATTTGTATAGTGAAGATGGATATCAAAATATTTATGATTTTGCATTTGACAAGTTTAATTTGACCCAACCAACTGCAACTAGGTTTATGCAGGTGTGTGAGGAATTTTCCAAAGATCACGATTCTCCAGAACTAGATGACAAATATGCAGATTATAGTGTTTCGCAATTATTTGAAATGTTGCCAATGACAGAGGAACAAAAGGAAAAGGTTACTCCGGCTACGACTGTAAGACAAATGCGTCAGATCAAAAAAAATGATCAAGTTAAGGTAAAGGAAAATAAAGAGCCTGTAATACCGGAAGAAATAATTCCTGGACAAACATCGATAGAAAAAGATTTTCCAGAATATATGCCAAACAATAATGATGATTCAGAAATATATACGACATCGTATAAGGATGGTGAAGAGTATATTGAGGGAGAATATCAGGAGATAAAAGAAAAAGTGCAGGATCAATGGTCAGAGCTGATGGCATTAAAAAATAATGATCAACGTAAAGCATGGTTAGCTCAATATAAGAAATGGGGACTTTGGTATTATGATGGGCATATTGATGTGAATTATTATAAGTATGACTTTCCGGACGGAAGTCGTTTGATTGTAACAGAATATCCACAACGGTACTGTTATTGGAAGAAAGAACAGGAAGATCAATATTATTTTCATTTGCTTGAAAAGAAGAGTAAAGGTTATGGAAATATAGTTTATGATAAACAATATGTTCATAATACTGATTCTGAAACATATTTATTAGAGTTTCTTAAAGGATTTAAGGAAAAGTAAGTATTATCGGCCATAGTGAACCCTTTATAAGGTCCTTTTGGTATACATATCACGGATGGAGGAGTTACACCCCATAAGCTCCTCCATAATATAAGCTCTATATGTAATTTATATAGATAGTCCTGTAATACCTCCATTGTTACAGGAAGAAGAGGCTGTTTTTTAACGGCCTCTTCTATTTAATTGGAGAAAAGAAAGGAAAAGTTATGAATTACAGACAAGCTAAAAAGGGATGCATGAAGCATGGCTCCTACCATATTTCAAAAAAAGAAAATAAAGAGACGTGGGAGATACTTAAACGCATATATCCACAAGAAAAAAGAGGTAAAAAGACAGTTTTGATTATTAATCGAAAGGAAAAGTGAAATGAATAAGATACAGTCGGAGACAGAAGAGATTGCGAAACGTCTGGAAGAGGGAGTAAGAGATGTTTTTCATAGTCAAAAGTATATGGACTATTTAAAAGTGATGTCTCAATTTCATGAATATAGTTTGAATAATACCTTACTGATTATGATGCAAAGACCAAGTGCTTCCATTGTAGCTGGTTATAATGCATGGAAACAAATGGGACGTCAGGTAAATCGTGGAGAAAAGGGAATCCGGATTTTGGCACCATCACCATATACTCTTAAAGTAGAGCAGACGCAAAAGAATGAGAAGGGTGAAATAATTAAAGATCAGAAGGGGAATGCAGTAAAAGAAATCGTTGAAATAAAAAAAATTGCATTTAGGCCGGTTAGCGTATTCGATGTTGAACAGACTGCAGGTAAGGAACTTCCACAGTTGACATCAGCACTTATTGGAACATCAGAAAAATATAGACAGATATTTACGGCAATTTCTAAGGTAAGCGATATCCCAATTGTTACAGAAAGTATTACCGGATCACAGATAAAGGGATATTGTACGAGGGACAAGATTGTTCTAAATGAATCTAATAGCGATTTGCAAAATCTAAAAACACTGGTTCATGAACTTGCTCATCATAAATTGCATTTTTCGCCGGAAAACGAATTGAAATCGAGACAGACAAAAGAGGTTGAAGCAGAGAGTATTGCGTATATGGTATGTCAGCATTTTGGTATTGATACTTCAGAATACAGCTTTGGATATATTGCTGGTTGGTCATCAGGAAAGGATGTTAAAGAGTTAAAAGGCTCTTTGGAAGTTATTAAAGGTACTGCATCTGGAATGATCAAGAGAATAGATGAAAGTCTTGCTGAAGTAGATAAAATGATCGGATTAAGAAAGTCATGTCTGTCTCAGCTTAGAAAAAATCAGGAGATCGTAAAGGAGAATAATACAACAAAAGAGGTCAGGGCTGTGGAGGTGTTGAGATGAAAAATATATTAAACTGCGGTTTCACTTTTGAGGAAATTAGTTTGATCCTGTTATGTCAAAATAAGGAAAGAGACAAAATTATAGGCGAACTACAAGAATACATAGATGCAGCAGCTCCTTCTATGAAAAGATTATTGGTACAAACCATTCAAAAAGTTCGAATTGCTTCGGCAGAAGATCTTGAGTGTGCAATCAATTATCCAATTGATGAGCCTCTAAAATGAGAAAATCTATTATATAGTCTAAAAAACAGGGGGATATATTTTGGACAAAAAAATTTCATATAAGCATATTTGTTGCGAAGATACTTATATGTTCAATTATACGCAGCTACCAGATGAACTTTTTACCATAAAAATATTTGCTGATCTTTCATTGGAAGCAAAAGTGCTATATTCGTTTATGCTTCGAAGAGTCTCGATATCTAAAGAGAATAAGTGGCTAGATGAGAATGGAGACGTTTATATTTATTATCGTACGGATGAAATTATGAGCCGATTTAATTGTTCTAATAAAACGGCTTCCAAAATCTTATCGGAACTGGAAGAGATCGGCCTGATTGATAAGATAAGACAAGGACAGGGAAAGCCGGATATTATTTATGTTAATAAATTCTATATGGCAGAGGAGGACCCTGCAATCAATTCAGAAGATATGACAGTGGAAATTCCAATGCAGGATGTAGAGATACAGCAAAAAAATACTACTCAAGGTGACACTTTTTCAGAAGTGAAAAAAGTACATATTAAGAAGTGTAAAAATTACACTTCTAAAAGTGAAAAAAATACACTTCTAGAAGTGAAGAAATTACACACTAATTATAAAGAGAATAATTATAAAGATATAGCTATCTCCTCATCTGTGCATAATTCGTCAAAGATAGCAAATGGTGAGGGGGTACGCTTGCTAGAGGAGGAGAAAGAGGACCTAAAGGAGAAGATCAAATATAATCAAACAGCACAAAAGTATTCTGTCCAGATAGCGGAAGCTGTTTTACAGGAACTTTTGAGACGCGATCGAAAATATCTTGATGTATTCTCGGCAAACATGTTTATGAAGATCTGCAAAGCTATTAGGGATAGCAGGGAACCAATTTTAAATCTTCCAGGTTTCATTAATTGGTGTTTGGATCGTATTAATAATATCCAAAGTCAAAGAGCAGGACGAGAAGTATCAAGAGCTGCATTTAATACAATGCTGCATACTAATTATGATTATGCAGCGTTGGAAAGAGAATTAATATCGAATTAAATCAATAGCGGTCATGATAACTTCATCAATAATATTGGTGATATGTAATTATATTTATTAAAAAATTAGGAGGAAAATGAAATCAATGAACAATGGAATTACTTTATCAGAGAATGTGAAGGGGCTAATGCAGTTATTATCTGAAGAAGGGAAGACTGTAGATGAACAAATGTTACTGATGCTTTTAAATCAAATGTCAGAAATGCATAAAGAGTATCAAGATACATTGCGAGAACTTAACCAAGAACTACAGAATACAAGGGAAAAGCTTACCCAGTTGGAGGATAATATTCAGGTGGATCCACAGCAGAAGCAGATTCTTGAGCAATTGGTGAATGTTGAAAATAAAATGAAGAGTGGTCAGGAACAATTGCGGAGCATAAATAATACGCTTGAGATTAAGGCGGCAGAAGTGATAGATAACTTTAAAAAGACTGGAATATCGGCTCTTAATAATACTTGTCAATTCTTAGGACTTAAAGAGCATTTAATAGCTTTACGGGATACATCCAGAAGTAATGCAAGTATGATGGAGAATTCTATTGACAAAATAGAAAAAATAGAAGATGAAGTAAAAAACGCATTACTTCATGCTAAAAATGCTGTCCGGACAATAAGAGGAAAAGAATTGCTGGATCCATCTGAAGAGCGACAATTAAAAATATTTGATAAACTTAAAGCACCATATCAAAAGAGATTAGACAAATATAATCATAGAACAGAAAAATTGAATATGGCAATTAAAAAACTGGAAAATCTCGAACAGAGGTCTGAAAGAACATCTATACTTGGTAAGCTTGAAGAAAACAAGGAAAAAATAGCAAGCACGCAGGGCGAGAAGAAAGAATCGGAGCAAACTAAAGAGCAGGTTTGTGAACCTGCAAGGTAGTTTGATTATTGGTATATGCGATGTCGTATAAGGAAGGTGATGATAAAATGTCATTGACAGATGATATTGTTGGGCAGCTTATGAATAAAACAGAAAATGAATTGCCAAGACTTTTAAAAAATGGAGCACTTGCAGCAAGCACGTTTACAGAAGGATCTAAAAATGTAATGAAAACAACGGTGTCGAGTACGGTTTCTGGAATTGCTTTAGTATTTAAGGCTTCTCAATTTACATCAAAAACAATAATGCAAGCAACGGGCCAAATGTTAAAGAATCCAAAATATTATAAAAATAATATTTCTATATCTGAATTAGAAAAAAATTCAGATATAAGGCAGGTGGATATCAATCTTACGAAAACAGAAATGAAGTATTTTGATAAGGCCTGTAGAAAATTTGGAGTAAAATACAATGCAGTCGTTGATCGATCTGATCCAAAGGAACTGACATATTATGTGTTTTTTCGAGGAAAGGATACAGCGGTTGTTGAAAAAGCAATGAAGGAAACATATGAAACGTTTTTGAAAGAGCAAGCAAAGCCCAAATTATCTGTTCGTGCCAAGCTTGCTTTTTTTCGTGATCGGGTTAAAGACAGGGATAATGAACAGCAAGAGCTTGGAAAAGAAAAGCATGTTCATAAAAGTGAACAGCAGCGTTAGATGCTTTAACCCATGCTATTCAAGACGAGAGAGTGTGATTTGAGTATGAAATCCGTTGGACAGAAGGAAAGTGTAAGGGGGAAGCTACAGTATTATCAAGAGTTAATTAATCAAATTGAGGAGGAAAAAAGGAAGGAGGAAGAGTTGGATGAAGACATAGAGAAAAAGGAGAATAGATAGACGAAATAATAATTTTATCATGTTTGAATAGAAAGGGTTTTTTACGAAATGATGAAATGGATAAATGGAAAGATAGAGCAGTTTAAAGAATTAGATCGCAAAGAGAAATTTATGCTTATTCTTCCATATGCATTTTGCATTTTCCTTTGCAGCAGAGTTGTGGAACTATATCGGCTTTGTAATGGAGATTTTGTAAAGGTGATGTATAACATCGAATATCTCTATAAGAGCTTTCCACACTTTAGCTGTAAAGATGTTCTTTATGGAACATTGATTGGCTGGGGAATAATTACTTATAGTCGTTATGAAACAAGACTTCATAGAAAAAATACCAGAAAAGGCATTGAATACGGATCGGCACGTTGGGGAACAGAAAAGGATATTAAACCTTTTATTGATGAAAACCCTTTGAACAATATTATTTTATCCAAGACAGAGATGTTAACGATGAAACCTAAAATGAAGTTATTTGAGCTGAATCGTAATAAAAATGTAGTTGTCTATGGTTCTTCGGGATCAGGAAAAACATTTTCTTTTGTAAAACCTAATTTAATGCAATGCTATGGAAGCTATGTAGTGACAGATCCGAAAGGAACGTTGCTCCCGGAAATGGGAAATCTCTTTGTTAAAAAGAAATATCGAATCAAGGTATTCGATACAATAGATATGTTAAATTCTATGAAATATAATCCCTTTCGATATATATACGAACCCAAGGATATACTGACACTTGCTAATGCCATGATGAAAAATCTGAAGCCTGCAGATGCTGGGCCGGCAGCGGATCCTTTTTTTGATACGGCAGCACTCTTGTGGTTGCAGGCAGTTATTGGATATTTATGGTATGAAGCACCTCCGGACGAACAGAATATTCCAACACTTTTAGAAATTCTAGAGGCAGACGAAGTGAAAGAGGATGATGAAGATTATAAGAATGCGGTTGATATGTTGTTTGAGGAACTAGAAGAAAAGAATCCAAGACATTTTGCTGTAAAGCAGCGCAAAAAGTATAAAAAGGCTGCAGGTGTAGTAAGTTTGAAGAGACTTCTTAATCAATCAATTTTAAAGAGTTGGAGCTCCAAAATGATTAAAAAGTCTCTTGAGGCTTATTTTTTTACCTTAAAGAACAAAATTGTATTTTGTAAAAAACAATTTCAAAACATGTCCGTATTTTGTTTCGTCAGTACAGAGATTGTGTAAGGAACTTTAAAAAGATGACACGAAATCAAAAAAGATGCAGTAAGGGGGCTGTAAAAAGACCTCTGAGCATTTCGTTTAGTGTAAGAATCTTTTTTACTTCTTACACGAACCTTGAAAACGAAACAGTCTGCCCGTAGTGATACCAGAACTGAATAGGCATTCAGCGTGTCTTTTCTGGTTAATACGTCCCGGAAACATCAGAACCCGGTACAGGAACGGATATGGGATGAGAACAGGCAATTAATAAACAAAGGAAGGAGGACATCTGACTATGACAGAGAAACAGGGATTCATGACAGCGTTGTATGAACGTCTTAGTCGTGATGATGAATTAAACGGGGAATCCAACAGTATTTCAAACCAGAAGAAACTGCTGGAACAATATGCAAAAGAACATGGATTTACCAATCTTGTTCATTTTACTGATGATGGTATCTCCGGTACAAGATTTGATCGCCCAGGCTTTCTTGCCATGATGAAAGAAGTAGAGTCGGGGAAAGTCGGAACGATTCTGATTAAAGATATGAGCCGAATGGGAAGAGATTATCTGAAAGTCGGACAATATATGGAATTGCTGCGACAGAAGAATGTCCGCCTGATTGCAGTCAACGAGAATGTAGACAGCTTCCGGGAGGACGATGATTTTACTCCATTCCGAAATATCATGAATGAATGGTATGCAAGGGATACCAGTAAAAAGATAAAATCAACTTTCAAGGCGAAAGGAAAATCCGGCAAGCATGTGGCAAGTACAACACCGTATGGATATCTGAAAGACAAGGATGATCCGAATGTATGGATTGTTGATGAAGAAGCAGCTGTAGTTGTACGGAGAATCTTTCACATGACAATGGACGGGTACGGACCATATCAGATTGCCAAGGCACTGAAAGAGGATAAGGTTGAGATACCAGCGGTTCATATGGCAAAGAAAGATGCCGGATTATGGAAAGGCAGAGTAGAAGAAATCAAAGATCCTTATGGCTGGGGCTCTTCTACTGTTGCAGGTATTCTGAAGAAAAGAGAGTATCTTGGTCATACAGTGAACTTCAAGACCAGAAAACATTTCAAGGATAAGAAAAGCCATTATGTATCTGAGGATAACTGGACGGTGTTTGAGAACACGCAGGAAGCAATCATAGATCAGGAAACTTTTGACAATGTGCAGAGAATCCGAAGCAATGTGAGAAGGTACCCAGATGGATGGGGAGAAGCCCACCCCTTGACAGGTCTGATGTATTGTGCAGACTGTGGTTCCAAAATGTATGTACATCGAGTAAATAATGGCAAGCGAGTACCACAATATACCTGTTCTGCATATTCTAAAGTTCCGGTTGGAACACTCTGCCAGACACAGCACAGAATTAATGCAGATGTGGTTATGGAGCTGATTAAGGAACTGTTAAAGGCTGTTGCAGAGTATTCACAGCTGAACCGTGAAGAATTTTTGGAAACAGTAAAAAAGGCACAGACTTCACAGCAGTCCAGTGAGATCACAAGATTGAAAAGCAGATTGGCAGAAGCAAAAAAACGTGTGCAGGAACTGGAAAAACTGATCTGCAGAATTTATGAGGACAATATTCTTGGCAAGCTGCCAGATGAACGCTATGCGATTCTTGACGGACAGTATTCTAAAGAACAGAAAGATTTGTCGGCAGAAATTGCAGATATGGAAGCTGAATTATCAGGCTATGAAGAAGGCCGCAGATCAGCGGAGAAGTTTATTGCTCTGGTTGATAAATACCAAAATTTTGAGGAATTGACCACTTACATGCTGAATGAATTTGTAGAAAAGATTGTGGTTCATGAGCGTGACCGAAAAGGAAGCATTGAGACAACTCAGGAAGTGGAAATCTATTTTAACTTCATTGGGAAATATTTACCTCCACATTTCGGTGAGGTGGAAATGACACCAGAGGAAATTGAAGAAATGAAGAAGCGGGAAGCCAGAAAAGACAGGCTTCATCAGAATTACTTGAAAAGGAAAGCAAATGGCAAGCAGCAAGAATACTATGAACGGACAAAGGCAAAAAAGAAAGCTGAGATGGATGCAAAAAAAGAGGAAATCCGTCAGGAAGATATTGCAAAGGGTGTGTTCGTGCCGGTATCACTGCTTCCACCAGCAGAACCGAAGAAAGGAGTTGCATCAGCATGAGCGAATTAGAAAGAATCATTCACGATAACAGTAATGGTCTGGATTATATCCTTGTCGGGGAAATCTATCTGCCACTGATCGCAGTACCCGAAGAGAAAAGAGAGATTGGTTTTTATGGAAGTCTTCACAGAAACTATCTGAAAGATTACAAGAGTGGCTTGTATTCCTATCTGACATTGAGTGGTAAGCTCTGGACGTATCTCGCAGATCTGAATGAGCAGTGTTTGGAACGCAGGGATTTCCTCATGGAACAGATTATGGAGCAGGAAGGCATTACGAAAGAATTGAAAAGCAGAGATCAGATGGAATGGGTTCGCCGGGCAAACAATGCAAGAAGCCGGGTAGATGAAATTATTTTAAATGAACTGGTGTATGTGTAGGAGGGACTTATGAGATACCGGATTGAATACGCAGACGGAAGATGTTGTAATTTTGCAAACAGCAGAAAAGATTTACTGGACTGGCTGAAACTTTTGAAAGATGAAAAAATCGTTGATATCCGAAAGATTTACAAAAGCGGTGTGACAGATTCTGTGATAGACAGCTATCGTAGTTATCTGAAACAGTGAAAGGGGTGGACAGTCATGGTTGTTGTAAGAATTATTGTGAAAATCGTATTACTGCCAGTGCGTATATGCCTGACAATGATACAACTGGTGGTTATGTTCTTCACATGGCTGTCGGCAACGGTATTTCATATCCTGTCGGGGATCATCTGCATTACAGCAGTTTTAGGGTATGGATTCGGACAGGAGACAGGCACAGAAGCGGTCAGGATGCTTGTGGCAGGTTTTATACTTTATATCCTGCCTGTGCTTTCTGGCTGGGCAGTGGTGTGGCTGGAAACATTCAAAATCAGATTGATGGAGTAGACCACTGGAGAAAGGAATAGGATTCTTAAATGAAGATTACAAAAGAGATTGAAGAATTTATCAACCTGACCATAACGGAACATATGGGAAAAGAGTATGCAGACTGGAAACTGAGCCAGCTGTCTGTGACAGAACCAGATGAAGTTGAGGAAGAATATAAAAAAGTGATCGCAACACTTCCACAGGAACAGGAAGAGACCATTACAAAATATTGCGACCAGATATTTAACAGTGGAGCAGAGACAGAAGAATTTTTCTACCGGTTGGGACTGAGGGACGGAATGAAACTTAGGAAGACTGTTAAAATGGTTCTGAAGCAATTATCAGAATGATACATACAGGAATTATCTGAAAAGTGAATGAGTAAAGGAAAGGGCATTAACCGTAAAAAGTTAGTGCCCTTTGTTTTACCCATTTTTATATTTTCACAAAATCCGATGCAGAGGATTTTTGAAAAACAGACGGAACGGAGATCATGCTGAAGGGACAGCGGCAGGAGTTACGTTTTGTCTGCTGGGAGTACAGAGGGCTGGAAGTCCTTTGTGCCCAGATTGCAAAGAGCGGCAGCATCTTGCTGGGGTTAAGGGGCAAAGCCCTTAGCAGGTTAAGGGCGGCAGCCATTGCCCAGTGATATGGCGTTTCGCC
>OMAM01000142.1_pt1 | contig 50645 bp, 39 predicted proteins | sample 1644621 | NCBI WGS metagenome assembly OMAM01 (sample SAMEA103958120, study PRJEB25191) | human gut metagenome | biome: human-associated habitat [ENVO:00009003]; feature: intestine environment [ENVO:2100002]; material: feces | place: Germany | collected 2013/2015 | reverse complement strand
CGCTATTTTGGTACCTTTCTTTTCCATTAGGGTGATTTACCTCCTCAGATTTGGTTCTTTTATGTTACCGTTTTTGGGCCAAATTGTCAAGATTTCAGCAACGGGATTCTGAATGGGAATTTGAACAAATTATGAACTTGCAATTTGTTCGTTCCGTCAAATATTCCAATCGTTCTCACATTCTTTATACCTTTAAGCCGATTTTTAATATAAAATATATAAAAAACGTGTTAATTTTTCAAATTCTCTTAACGGGATTTTAACGCCGAAAACTGGGTTTTTTTGCGCTCGCTCCTGAGGAGGGGCGCAAAAAATTAGCTATATTTCGTCTCCCGCCCGGCAGGATGCCCGCCGGGCCTCCCCTCCCCCGCCCTGCCGTCCGCCGCCCGGAAGGATGCATGACAGCTGTATATTCTGCCTTTTTCGGCAGCGAAGCCCCGGGCCGCCGCCGGGGAGCCGGGGTTGACACGGCGGCACGGGAAGCCTATAATAATCCCGCGCCGCAAACCGCTGCTCGTCCCGGAGGCGGTTTTTTGCGGCATTTTTAAGAACGCGTACCCGCAAACGGAGGTAAAACGTGAACGACAAACAGGAAGCCAAATTCCAGGAGCTTACCGGCCGGCCGGTGGGTCATCTGGTGTGCAAAATGGCGGTCCCCACCATCATCAGCATGATGGTCACCGCCTGCTACAACATGGTGGACACCTATTTCGTGGGCCAGCTCCACAGCAACAGCGCCACCGGCGCGGTGGGCGTGGTGTTCTCCCTGATGGCGGTGATCCAGGCGGTGGGCTTCTTCTTCGGCCACGGCTCCGGCAACTATATCTCCCGCCAGCTGGGCCGCCACGAAACCGCCGACGCCGAAAAAATGGCCGCCACCGGCGTGACCCTGGCCTTTCTGGCCGGGTGTGTCATCCTGGTGCTGGGCCAGATTTTCCTGACGCCTCTGGCCCGGCTGCTGGGCTCCACGGACACCATCCTCCCCTACGCCCGCAGCTATCTGCGGATCATCCTGCTGGGGGCCCCGTATATGACGGCGTCCTTCGTGCTGAACAACCAGCTGCGCTTCCAGGGCAGCGCCGCCTACGGCATGGTGGGCATCGCCGCCGGGGCGGTGCTGAACGTGGGGCTGGACCCGCTTTTGATCTTCGGGCTGAACATGGGGGTGGCCGGGGCGGCTCTGGCCACCATCCTCAGCCAGCTGGCCTCCTTCTGCATGCTGCTTCTGGGCTGCGCCCGGGGCGGCAACCTGCGGATCCGGCTGAAAAACCTGTGCTTCCGCCGGGACCTGTTCCTGGAGATCGGCAAGGGCGGTCTGCCCTCCCTGTGCCGCCAGGGGCTGGCCAGCATCGCCACCATCTGCCTCAACCGCAGCGCCGGGCTGTATGGCGACGCGGCCATTGCCGCCATGAGCGTGGTAAGCCGGGCCATGATGCTGGCCCAGTCCGCCCTGATCGGCTTCGGCCAGGGATTCCAGCCGGTGTGCGGCTTCAACTATGGCGCGGGGCTGTATCACCGGGTGAAGGAGGGCTTCCGCTTCTGCGTCAAGTGGTCCACGGTGTTCCTGACGGCGGTTTCGGTGCTGGGCCTGATCCTGGCCCCCCAGATCATCGCCGTGTTCCGCAACGACCCGGAGGTCATCGCCTTCGGAGCCCGGGCCCTGCGCCTGCAGTGCCTGGCCTTCCCGCTGTGCGGCGTCATCGTCATCTCCAGCATGCTGACCCAGACCATCAACAAGGTCTGGCAGGCCTCGGTGCTGGCGGTAGCCCGGCAGGGGCTGTTCTTCATCCCGGCGGTGCTGGCCCTGCCCCATATCTGGGGGGAGCTGGGGGTGCAGCTGGCCCAGCCGGTGTCGGACGTGTGCGCCTTCGCCCTGACGGTGCCCCTGGTTCTGGGGGTCCTGCGGGATATGGACCGCCAGCAGAGGCTGGAGCGTATCCAATAAAGAGACTGTCGAAAAACTCGGAAATCTTCCGCCACCGGAGCTGTGCGCACGCACAGCGTGTGAAAACACGCTGTGACGTCTCATACAAAACCTGACGCACCTTCGGTGCTATAAAAAGCTTTTCAAGCTTTTTAACAGGTTTTGGTATAAATCGAGAAAACGCCGTCCGGCGGGGCCGGGCGGCGTTTTCCGGTTATTATCTTCTGACTTCTTTACTCGCTCAGCTGGCCGTTGACCAGCTGCACCAGGGCCTCCACGGCCTCCTTGGCGTCGGGGCCGTCGGCGATCAGGGTGATGGTGGTGCCCTTCACGATGCCCAGGGACAGAACGCCCAGCAGGCTCTTGGCGTTGACCCGGCGCTCCTCCTTCTCCACCCAGATGCCGCTTTTGAACTCGTTGGCCTTCTGGATAAAATAGGTAGCAGGCCGGGCGTGCAGGCCCACCTCATTGTTCACGGTAACTTCCTGTGTAAACATTCCATTGCACTCCTTTTATGAAGCATTTTCGCAAAATGCGGGGACATACTTCTCTCACACTATAATATTATACTGAAATAAAAAGAGAAAGCAATATCCAAAGCTACAAATTCTTGAAGCGGGGCCTGAAAAAAAGTTTGGCCCTTTTGGCAGAATCCACAAACTCCGTCTGTTATTTCAGCTCCACCACCGTTACGCCGGCCTCTCCCTCGCCATAGCGGCCCAGGCGGAAGCTCTTGACGGCCTTGTTCCGCTTGAGCATCTCGTGGACCGCCTTGCGCAGGGCGCCGGTGCCCTTGCCGTGGATGATGGTCACGGTGCCCAGCTTTGCCATCACGGCGCTGTCGATGTAATTCTCCACCACGCTTTCGGCCTCCAGGGTCTCATAGCCCCGGATGTCCAGCTCCGACGAAGCCCGGGACTGGAGATTCAGTTTGGGACTGCCGCCGGAGGACGGCGCGGCGGGCTTCTTTTTGGGCTGGCCCTCCGGCAGGCGCACCTGCTGAGCCTTGACGGTCATCTTCATCTTCCCCGCCTGTAGGAGCAGGGTGCCGTCGTTGTTGACGGCCAGCACCGAGGCGGCCATTTTCACCCCGGGAAGCTCCACCAGGTCCCCTACCTCGATGGGGCGGCTGGGGGCGTAGGCAGGCTCCTGGGGCTCGCTGCGCAGGTGCAGGGCCTCCTGGGCCTGGTTCAGACTGTGCCGCACGGCGGCCTTGGCGTCGTTGAGCTCCTGGAAATTGATCTGCTTTTGCTGCTGGCGGCGCAGCTGGTCCAGCTGGGCGAAAATTTCGTCGGCCTGGGCCTGGGCCTGGCGCACGATGCGCTTGGCCTCGGCCTCGCCCTTGGTGCGGGCGTTTTCCTTGGCCTTCTCCATCTGCTCCCGGAAGGTCCGGGCCTTTCGGGCGTCCTCCTCCCGCTGACGCCACAGGCGGTCCGCCTCGGCCTGGGCCTTCTCCAGCCGCTGGCGCTTCTCCTCCAACTGGGTCAGCACGTCCTCGAAGCGGACGGAGTCGCTGTCCATCTGCTGCTGGGCGGCCTGGATCACGGACTCATCCAGCCCCAACCGCCGGGAGATGGCGAAGGCGTTGGACTTGCCGGGGATGCCGATCAGCAGGCGGTAGGTGGGGCGCAGGGTCTGCACGTCGAACTCACAGCTGGCGTTTTCCACCCCCGCCGTGGTCATGGCGAAGGTTTTCAGCTCGGCATAGTGGGTGGTGGCGGCGATCAGCGCCCCCTGACTGCGGGCGCTTTCGATGATGGCAATGGCCAGGGCCGCGCCCTCGATGGGGTCCGTACCGGCTCCCAGCTCGTCAAACAGCAGCAGGCTCTGGTCGTCCACCTCCCGCAGAATCTGCACGATGTTGGACATATGGGCGGAGAAGGTGGACAGGCTCTGTTCGATGCTCTGCTCGTCGCCTACGTCCGCCAGCACCCGGTGGAACACCCGGACGGCGCTGCCGCTGTCGGCGGGGATGTGCAGGCCGCACTGGGCCATCAGGCACAGCAGGCCGATGGTTTTCAGGGTCACGGTCTTGCCGCCGGTGTTGGGGCCGGTGATCACCAGGGTGTCGAACTGCTGGCCCAGCTCCACGGTGATGGGCACGGCCCTGGCCTGGTCCAGCAGGGGGTGCCGGGCACGGCGCAGGGTCACGCCGCCCCGGCGGCGGACCTCCGGACGGCTGGCGTTGAGCTGATAGCTCAGCTGTGCCCGGGCGAAGATCACGTCCAGGTGCACCAGAATGTCATAGTCCCAGAGGATGTTCTCCATCTGGGCAGCGCAGGCGGCGGACAGCTGCCGCAGGATGCGGTCGATCTCCTTCTGCTCCCGGGCCTCCAGCTCCTTCAGCTCGTTGTTGGCCTGCACCACGCCCATGGGCTCCACAAACAACGTGGCCCCGGAGGAGGAGATGTCGTGGACCAGGCCGGGCATACTGCCCTTGCACTCGGCCTTCACCGGCACCACGAACCGGCCGTCCCGCTGGGTGATCAGGGCCTCCTGCAGCACCTTGGCATAGGACGGCGAGGAGATGATGCGCTGGAGAATCTGGCGGCCCTTGGAGGCGGCCAGCCGCATTTTCCGGCGGATGTCCGCCAGCTCGCTGCTGGCGGTGTCGGCAATGGTCTCCTCGTCCAGAATGGCGGAGCGGATCTGCTCCTCTAAGTATTTATTGGTGTGCAGGGAGGCGAACAGGCGGTCCAGCACCGTCTCCTCCCCCTGGCGCTGGGCGTCGTAATCCGACACCCGGCGGCTGGCGGTAAGGACGCCGGCGATGTCCAGCAGCTCCCGGGTGTTCAGCATACCGCCGTGGTCCGCCCGGGTCAGGGCGGCGGATACGTCCTTCACGCCGGAGAAGGACGGACTGCCGTGGAGCCCCAGCCGCTCCTTGGCGGCGTCGGTCTCGTCCAGCAGCCGCAGCACCTCCTCCACGTCCGTGGAGGGGGTCAGCTTCAGGCACCGGTCCTTGGCCGCCTGGCTGACGGCCTTGGCCGCCAGCTTTTCCAGCACCGCCGGAAGCTCCAGGGTGCGGATGGATTTTTCAAATAATTCACTCATATTTCGTTTCCTCTTGCGGAAGAATGGTTTTGTAATAGTCCAGGGTCCGGAAGCTGCGCTCCAGCTGGGCGGAAACGTAGGCGTCCGCCGCGTGGTTCAGGGCACGCAGTCCCTCCGGCGGCAGGAAAAAGCTGTACAGCCGCCGGGGGTCGCCGTAGAGCACGTATCGCAGGGCCGCCAGCCCCGCCGTCGTCAGCGGCAGGGACAGTCCCCCCTTTTCCCGGCACCTGCCGCAGTGGACCACCCCGTGGACCACGTCCAGCATGGGATTTTCCGGCTGGGGCGCGCCGCACAGGGCGCAGCCATCGGCCATGGGTTCATAGCCCGCCAGGGCCATCAGCCGGAACTGGAACGCGGGCTTCACCAGCTGAGGCGGCTTTTTCAGGGCGCTGAGGGCATACAGGGCGTTGAGCAGCAGGGGCAGCACGTCGCCGCCGCAGCCGTCGGACACCGCCTCCGTCAGCTCGGCGAAGTAGGCCGCCAGGCTCAGGGCCGTCAGGTCCTGCCGCAGGCCGTCGAACAGCTCGATGGTGTCCGCCGCGTCCAGCATGGTCCACCGGCCCTTTTCATAGAGGGTCATCTCCGAATAGGCCAGCAGCTGGCAGGCTGCGGCCACGCGGCTGCCCTTGCGCCGGGCCCCCCGGGCAATCACGGAGAGCCTGCCCCGGTCCGGGGTCAGCACGGTGAGGATTTTGTCCGCGTCCCGGGTCACCGTTTCCCGCAGCACCAGGCCGCACGTTACGAATCGTTCCGGCTGCATTCAGCCGCCTCCTTATACAGCAAGTACGCCTCCGGCGCTCCGGTGGCCCAGAACAGGGCCCAGCGCTCCTCCATGGCTTTTCACCTCCGCCCATAGCTTGCCGCTTTTCCGGCGGCGTCATGAGTGGAAGCTTTTGGAGGGGGGATTACTGCTCGTCATATCCCCTGGCGCGGATGAAATTCACATTATCCCGCCAGTTTTCTTTGACCTTGACCCAGGTTTCCATGTACACCTTGGCGCCCATGAACTTCTCGATGTCCCGGCGGGCCAGGGAGCTGATGCGCTTGAGCATATCCCCGTGCTTGCCGATGATGATGCCCTTGTGGCTGGCTTTTTCGCAGTAGATGGTCACGTCCAGGTCGATGATGCCGGTGTCCTCCCGCTCGGTGAAGCGGGTGATCTCCACCGCCGTGCCGTGGGGGATCTCCTTTTCCAGGCACAGCAGCATTTTCTCCCGGACAATCTCGGCGCAGACCTGGGCGTCGGGCTGGTCGGTGGTCATGCCGTCGGGGAACAGCTGGGGGCCTTCCGCGGCATAGGTCTGCAGCTGGGCCATCAGGTCGTCCAAACCATCGCCGGTCCGGGCGGAGATGGGGATAATGGCGTCAAACCCGGGATACACGGCACTGTAGGCGGCAATAACCTCCAGCAGGTCGTCCTTTTTCTCCACGGTGTCGATCTTGTTGATGCACAGCACGCAGGGCAGGTGCTCCTCCTGGATGCGCTGGAGCAGGATCTTCTCCGGCTCCCCCACATGGGCGATGGGCTCCACCAGCAGCAGGGCGGCCTCCACCTGCTCCAGGCTCTCCCGCACCACCTTCACCATATAGTCCCCCAGCCGGGAACGGGGCTTGTGCAGGCCCGGGGTGTCCAGCAGCACATACTGGGTGTCCCCCCGGTTCACCACGCCGTAAATCCGGTTGCGGGTGGTCTGGGGCTTGTCGGAGACGATGGCGATCTTCTCCCCCACCAGGGCGTTGGTGAGGCTGGACTTGCCCACGTTGGGCCGTCCGCAGATGGTGATCATGGCTGTTTTCGTGATGTTGTTCATAGGTGATCCTCAACTTTCTTTTGAGCAATTTTGGGGTTATATATGCGGGACGGGTCCTGCCGGGGGTCAGCCCAGCCGGTCGCCGTTTTCCACAGGCTTGTCCGGGGTAATGAGCACCACGCCGCCCTGGGAATAGGTTCCCAGCACCAGCACCTGGGAGAAGAAATTGGCGATCTGGCGGGGCGGAAAATTCACCACCGCCAGCACCTGCTTGCCCACCAGCTCCTCCGGGGTATACTGCTGGGTGATCTGGGCGCTGGAGTGCTTCCGGCCCAGCTCCGGGCCAAGGTCCACCAGCAGCTGATAGGCGGGCTTCCGGGCCTTTTCAAAGGGCCGGGCCTCCACAATGGTGCCCACCCGGATGTCCAGCTTCATAAAATCATCAAACGTGGCCTGTTCCATGTGCGTTCCTCCTGTTATCAATCGCTGTCCAGCTTGAGAACAGCCATGAAGGCTTCGGTGGGCACCTGGACCGTACCCAGATTCCGCATCTTCTTCTTGCCCTCCTTCTGCTTTTCCAGCAGCTTCTTCTTCCGGGTGATGTCGCCGCCGTAGCACTTGGCCAGCACGTCCTTGCGCATGGCCTTTACCGTCTCCCGGGCGATGATGCGCCCGCCGATGGCCGCCTGGATGGGCACCTCGAACAGCTGGCGGGGGATGTTCTCCTTCAGCTTTTCGCACAGCCGCCGGGCCCGGGGATAGGCCTTGTCCCTGTGGGCGATGAAGCTCAGGGCGTCCACGCCGTCGCCGTTTAACAGCAGGTCCACCTTCACCAGCTCGCTGGGCCGGTAGCCGGACAGCTCATAGTCCAGGGAGGCATACCCCTTGGTGTTGGCCTTCAGGGTGTCGAAGAAGTCATAGATGATCTCGTTGAGGGGCATCTGATAGTGCAGCTCCACCAGGTGGGTGTCCAGATACTGCATGTCCTTGAACTCGCCCCGGCGGTCCTGGCACATGGGCATGATGTTGCCCACATACTCGTTGGGGCTGATGATGGACACCTTTACATACGGCTCCTCCGCGTGCTCGATGACCGTGGGGTCCGGGTAGTTGTGGGGATTGTCCACCTTCACCATGGTGCCGTCGGATTTGTATACATGATAGATGACGCTGGGCAGGGTGGTCACCAGGTCCAGGTTGAACTCCCGCTCCAGCCGCTCCTGGATGATCTCCATATGCAGCATCCCCAAAAAGCCGCACCGGAAGCCGAAGCCCAGGGCCACGGAGCTTTCCGGCTCGAAGGTCAGGGAGGCGTCGTTGAGCTGGAGCTTTTCCAGGGCGTCCCGCAGGTCGGGGTACTTGCTGCCGTCCTCGGTGTAAATGCCGCAGTAGACCATGGACTGGGCCGGGCGATAGCCGGGCAGAGGTTCGGCGGCGGGGTTTTCGGCGTCGGTGATGGTGTCGCCCACCTGGGTGTCCTTGACGTTTTTGATGGAAGCGGTGAAATAGCCCACCTCACCGGCCTGGAGGGCGTCCGTAGGCTCGTTGCCCAGGGGCTTGAGATATCCGCACTCCAGAATGGTATACTGGCCTCCGGTGGCCATCATGCGCACCGTCTGGCCCCGGCGGATGGTGCCCTGCTTGATGCGGAACAGCACCACCACGCCTACATAGGGGTCGTACTGGCTGTCGAAGATCAGCGCCTGAAGGGGGGCGTTGGGGTCGCCGTCGGGGGCGGGCACGTTGCGGACCACGTCCTCCAGCACTGCCTCCACGTTAAGTCCCAGCTTGGCGGAGATCTCCGGCGCGTCCATGGCGGGCAGGCCGATGATGTCCTCCACCTCCTGCTTGGCCTTCATGGGGTCGGCGGCGGGCAGGTCGATCTTGTTGAATACCGGCAGAATCTCCAGGTCGTGCTCCATGGCAAGATAGGTGTTGGCCAGAGTCTGGGCCTCCACCCCCTGGGTGGCGTCCACCACCAGCACCGCCCCCTCGCAGGCGGCCAGGGACCGGGACACCTCATAGTTGAAGTCCACATGGCCCGGGGTGTCGATGAGGTTCAGGGCGTAGATCTCGCCGTCCTTGGCCTTGTAGAACAGGTGCACGGCCCGGGACTTGATGGTGATGCCCCGCTCCCGCTCCAGGTCCATGTTGTCCAGAATCTGGTTCTCCATCTCCCGCTCCGGCACGGCGTCGCACAGCTCCAGCAGCCGGTCCGCCAGCGTGGACTTGCCATGGTCGATGTGGGCGATGATGGAAAAATTGCGAATATGGGATTGTTCAAACATGTATGGTTTCCTCCTTGGGGAGATGTATCGGATGTTCATCGTCTATTATACCGGATATCCCGGCAAAATGCAATTCCTGTTGCCGCCGGGAAGAAAAAGTGTTACAATAAAGGCACCCCAATTTTTGAGAGGAAAGGACGAACGCCATGAAGCTGAGTTTTTTCGGCGCTGACCAGTGCGTCACCGGCAGCTGCCATTGTCTGGAGGTAGGCGGCAAGCGCATCCTCATCGACTGCGGCCTGCAGCAGGGCCGGGACGAGGTGGACAACCGCACCCTGCCCTTTGCCCCGGGCAGCATCGACTATGTGCTCATCACCCACGCCCACATCGACCACTCCGGCCGGGTGCCTATGCTCATCAAAAACGGCTTTCAGGGCCGCATTCTCACCACCCGGCTCACCGCCCAGCTCATGAGCATCATGCTCCAGGACTCCGCCCACATTCAGGAGAGCGATGCCGAGTATAAAAACCGCAAGAACCGCCGGGCCGGGCGGCCGGAGGAGGAGCCCCTGTATACCGTGGCCGACGCCCAGCGGGTGCCGGAGTTTATTGACACCTGCGAATATGACCAGCCCGTCCACCTGTGCGACGGGGTGGACGCCGTGTTCATCGACGCGGGCCATCTGCTGGGCTCCGCGTCCATCCGCCTGACCCTCACCGAAGGCGGCCAGACGAAAACCATCGTGTTCTCCGGCGATATCGGCAACGTGGACCAGCCCATCATCCGGGACCCCCAGTTCTTCACCGGGGCGGACTATGTGGTCATGGAGAGCACCTACGGTGACCGCAACCACACCGAGGTGTGGAGCTATACCGGCCAGCTGGCCCAGATCATCGACGAGACCCTGGGCAAGGGCGGCAACGTGGTGATCCCCTCCTTTGCCGTGGGCCGCACCCAGGAGCTGCTGTATTTCATCCGGGAGATCAAGGATCAGGGCCTGGTGACCTCCGTGCCGAATTTCCCTGTGTACGTGGACAGTCCCCTGGCCAAAAGCGCCACCACCATTTTCTGCGGCGACCTGCGGGGCTATCTGGACCAGGACGCTCTGGAGCTGGTGAAGGACGGCACCCATATGTTCAACTTCCCGGGCCTGCATCTGACGGAGACCGTGGACGAGTCCAAGGCCCTGAACGAGGACCACACCCCCAAGGTCATCATCTCCGCCTCCGGCATGTGCGACGCGGGCCGCATCCGCCACCATCTGAAGTATAACCTCTGGCGGGCGGACAGTGCCGTGGTGTTCGTGGGCTTCCAGTCTCCGGGCACCCTGGGCCGGACCCTGCTGGACGGGACTCCCTCCGTGAAGCTGTTCGGCGAGGACGTGGCCGTCCGGGCCAAGGTGGTGAATTTCCAGGGCCTCAGCTCCCACGCCGACCACGACCATCTGCTGGACTGGATCAGTCATTTCAAGGAGCCCAAGCCCCAGCACGTGTTCGTGGTCCACGGCGACCGGGAGGTGGCGCCGGTGTTTGCCCAGACGGTGAGCCAGCTGGGCTTCACGGCCCATGCGCCCCAGTATACCGAGGAGTATGACCTGCTGACCTGCACCCAGCTGGCGGCGGGCTATCTGCCCCAGCGCAAGACCCGTACCTTCGATGGCGCGCCCCGGGTCACCGCGGCGTATCAGAAGCTGGTGCAGCTGGGCGATTCCCTGGTGGGCCTTATCCGCCGCAGCAAGGGCCGGGACAACAAGACCCTGGCCTCCTTTGCCGAGGCCCTGCGGAAGGTCATGGAGAAGTTCGAGATTTAACCAGGTTTTGGAAACCTTTCAGGGGCGGACAGCTCTGTCCGCCCCTAATTTTCGTATGATTCGCACGAGAGGAGGGCGTTTATGCCCGGATTGGAGAAAAACCGCATTTACCGCGCCCATATCGACGGCTATTCCAGCGAGGGCCTGGGCATCGCCCGGATAGACGGCCAGGTGGTGTTCGTCCACGGGGCCGTCCGGGGTGAGATCTGCGATGTTCTGGTGATGAAGGTGCTGAAAAACGCCGCCTTCGGCAAGATCGCCGCCCTGGCAGAGCCGTCTCCCGCCCGGCGGCAGCCGGACTGTCCGTATTATGGCCGCTGCGGCGGCTGCGACTTCCGGCATATGTCCTATGACGAGGAGCTGTGGGCCAAGCGTACCCGGGTCCAGGACGCCCTGACCCGTATCGGCGGCGCGGAGGTGACGGTGGAAGAAATTCTGGGCGCGGAACAGCCCCTGCACTACCGCAACAAGAGCATTTACCCCATTTCCCCGGCGGGGGAGGTGGGGTTCTACCGGGCCCGCAGCCACCAGGTGGTGCATGTGGAGCACTGTCTCATCCAGAAGCCGGAGGCCGATGCTCTGGCTCAGGCCCTGCGGGACTATATCGCCCGGTTCCGGGTGCCGCCCTATGACGAGGCCACCGGCCGGGGCCTGCTGCGGCACCTGTATGTCCGCACCAGCTGCGCCGGGGAATCCCTGGTGTGCCTGCTGGTAAACGGCCGCAGTCTGCCCCATGAGGAGGAGCTGGTGGCCATGCTCCGGGCCGCCGCGCCGAAAACCTGCGGCGTGGTGCTGGGGGAAAATACCCGCCGGGGCAACGCTATTTTAGGGGATCGATACCGGACCCTCTGGGGCCGGGACTATCTGACGGACACCCTGTGCGGCCTGGAGCTGCGGCTGTCGGTGCCGTCGTTTTATCAGGTGAACCACGACCAGGCCCAGCGCCTGTATGAAAAGGCCCTGGAATACGCGGGGCTGACGGGCCGGGAGCTGGCGGTGGACCTGTACTGCGGCGCCGGGACCATCACCCAGGTGCTGGCCCGCCGGGCCCGGCACGTCATCGGCGGCGAGATCGTCCCGGAGGCCATCCGGGACGCAGAGGAAAGCGCCCGCCGCAACGGCGTGGACAACGTGGAGTTCCTGTGCGGCGATGCCTCCCGGCTGGCGGCGGAGCTGCGGCAGCGGGGCCTGCGGCCCGACGTGATCTGCGTGGACCCGCCCAGGAAGGGGCTGGCCCCCGACGTGGTGGAGGCGGCGGCCTCCATGGAGCCGGAGCGCATCGTCTATGTCTCCTGCGACCCGGCCACCCTGGCCCGGGATGTGGCCCGCTTCGCCCCTCTGGGCTACCACCCCGTTCGCGCCTGTGCCGTGGACCTGTTCCCCGGCACGGCGAACGTGGAGACGGTGGTCTTACTTTCCAAGGGCGAGGTCGACTCGAAAAAGATTCGGGTTGAGTTCTCTTTGGAAGATATGGACATGTCCGAATTTCAGGATGGGGCAACCTATCCGCAGATCAAAGACTATGTGTTGGAGTATAGCGGATTAAAGGTATCCAACCTGTATATCTCACAGATTAAGCGGAAATGTGGGATTGAGGTTGGCAAGAATTACAATCCGCCGAAAACAGAGGATTCCAGACAACCCCAGTGTCCGCTGGAAAAAGAGAAAGCAATCCGAGAAGCATTCAAATATTTTGGGATGATCTAACAGCGAATTAGAGTTAATAAACCGGACAGAGAAATCTATACTGTCTTTGGTAAATGTACTTTTGGAATTGCCCTGCTGAAAAACACATAAAATTGACAAGGGATTGATCTTTGTCTGAGAGAGAAAGCGAGAGATTTCCCCTATGAAACGGAATACGAAACAGCTGATCCCCATGATCCTGGTTTTTACAATCATTGCGGCGGCCTATTCCTGCCGGATACTGGCCATGCTCGACATCGGCGGCGCTTGGGTGAACTATATCCGCGCGGCGCTGTATTTGCTGCTGTTTTCCCTGTGGGGCTATTCCATTGACCGGCGCATTATACAGAAGCAGGCACTGCACTACCTGCGTCTGACCGCGGCGCTGATGCTGGTGTGGCTTATTTTGCGCACGCTGAAATATGAGTTTGTCACCGACCTGACAGTGGCGCGGTACATTTGGTATCTCTATTATTTACCCATGCTGTTTATACCGCTGCTGGGAGTGTATATTGCGCTGACGCTGGGGAAGTCGGAGGAATACCGCCTGACCGAAAGGGCCGGCTTTCTGGTCGCCGTGCCGGGCATACTGTTTTTGCTGGTGATCACCAACGATCTGCACCAGCAGGTGTTTGCATTCAACAGCGGTGTGCCGGGCGTGCCGGACAATTATGGCTATTCCCACGGCATTTTTTACTTCTGCAGCATGGGCTGGATGGTTGCGTGCATGATTTTTTCCCTTGCCCTCCTTTTGAAGAAAAGCCGCGTCCCCAGCGGCAGCGAAAAAAGGATCAGGCCGTTTTTGATAGCCTGCATAACGGTTTTGTATGGGCTTTTGTATCTGTCGGGCCTGCCGGCCATACGCCGGTGGCTCGGGGATATGAATGTGACATTTTGCCTTTTATATGCGGCAATTTATGAAAGCTGTATACGCTGCCGGATGATACCGTCCAATACGGGCTATGTGGAGCTGTTCGAGGCGACAACGCTGGCGGCGTGCATTGCGGATCGCAGCGGGAATATCGTTCTCCGTTCCCGGGCCGCAGGGGAGGATATGGTTTGCCCGAGGGAGGGCGTTCCGCTCATCCGGCCCAACGGAATACGCATCTCCTCGGCGCCCATCAGCGGCGGCTATGCCGTATGGCAGGATAATGTGCGGCCGCTGACGGAGCTGCGCGCAAGACTGAGCGAAAACAAGACCAAAATCAACAGTAACAAAGAGAAATTACGGGAGGCCTATATCATACAGAAAAAGCTGCTTGAGCTGACGGAAAAAAACCGTATTTACGACGAGATGGAGGCAAGGTACGGAGATCAGATCACCAGAGTCGGGCAGCTGCTGCGGCAATGCCAGGGGGCCGCACCCGAGGAAATACAAAGCGCACTGAAAAGGATCCTGCTGCTGGGTACTTACATTAAGCGCAGCGCCAACCTGTACTTTCTCAGCCAGGAATATGAGCTTCTGCCGCAGCAGGAGCTTCGGCTGACCATAGACGAGGCGGTGCGGGTGATAACCGTTTGCGGCACGGAATGCAGCGTGGTCTACCACACGACCGGGCCTATGCGCGCGACAGAGGTGGCGCGGCTGCTTGACCTTTTGAAGGTCGTGACGGAAGCGGCGATAGACGGGCTGTATTCCCTGTTTATTTCCGTGTCCGACGGCGAGATGGATCTGTCGGTGGAGTGTGCTGCCGAGCTGTCCTTTTTGGCTTCTCCGGATGTGACGGTTCAGCAGGAGGACGGCTTGTGGCTTGTGCGCACAAGGATAGGAGGTGGGAGCGGTGCATAGAATAAAACAACTGGGCTTTAATGCCATCAAGGAAAGCTTTGACCGGCTTCCCACAGGCGTGTGTTTTTTTGACCGAACGGGCAGCATCGTCCTGTGCAACCGGCAGATGTATCAGCTGAGCCGATACCTGCTTGACAGCGATATGCAGTATCTGGGCGAGGTCCAGGAGGCGCTGTCTGCCCCGGGAGGGGGCATTGTGCGGATCCCGGATATAGACAACACCTATCGGTTTCCGGACAACACCGTGTGGAGGTTTGAAAAAACGGAGGTCACCGATCGGTACGGGACGAGGTATATACAGCTTACCGCCGCCGATGTTACCGACCTGCAGCGCGCCTTGGTACAGCTTACCGCAGACAGCAAGAAGCTGCAGGAGGACGCGGAAAAGCTGAAGCAGCTTTCCGATAATGCCGGGGCTCTGGCCCGGGAGAAGGAGCTGCTGGACGCGAAATCCGCCATGCACGACGGCCTTGCCGCCTGCATTACACTGACGAAGCAGTACATAACAGGGGAATTTGACGGTATGGATCCGGGCGTTGTATGCCATGAATGGGAGAAGGTCATTGCCTTCCGGGATACGATCCGCCTGCCGGCCAGAAAAAGACTGCTGGACAGCGCCAAGGCCAGCGGCGTGACCGTGCGGATAAGAGGTCAGGAGCCCACGGACGGTGAGGCGGAGCTGCTGTACACGGCCATGCAGGTTTGCCTGAACAACGCCATTCAGTATGCCAAGGCCACGGAGATTTCCGCAAATATTTGGGAAAACCAGGACAGCTATACGGTGGTGATACGCAATAACGGTAAGCCGCCGGAAAAGGAGATCACCGAGGGCGGCGGACTTACCAACCTGCGCCACCGGATCGAAAATTCGGGCGGTAAGATGACGGTGCAGAGCTTGCCGAGGTTTTCTCTGGCAATTGAGATACCAAAATCCGGGAATTCGGGGGTGAATAACCTGTGACTATGAGAAAAATACTGATCGTGGAGGATCAGGCGCTGGCGAGAACCTATCTGTGCGCCTGCGTGGAAAAATGCACGGACTGCCAGGTGGCGGGTACGCTGTTCCGGGCCGACGCGGCGCTTCAGCGCTGCGATGAGGGGCCCATCGATCTGATTCTCATGGACATATGCACCGAAAGCGACTCGGACGGACTGGCCGCAGCCGAAGCCATCAAGAAGATCTACCCGCAGATAAAAATCGTTATGGTGACCTCTATGCTGGAGGGACGGTTTCTTGATCGGGCCAGAAAGATCGGTGCAGACAGCTTCTGGTATAAGGACTCCCCCTCCGGCGACCTTGTGGGTGTAATCGAGGGAACCCTTTCCGGAAAGCACTTCTGGCCGGACGGCGTGCCCAGTGTCCGGCTCGGCAACACGCTCTCCTGCGACCTGTCTGACCGTGAGATAGAGACTCTGCGCCTGCTCTGTGAGGGAAAAACAAATGCCGAGATTGCCGTAAAGCTGAATGTGGGCGAGTCCTCGGTGCGGACCTATATTAACCGTATGCTGGAAAAAACCGGCTACACAAACCGCAATCGACTGATGATCGCAGCTGTGGGCAAACGGATGGTCGTGCCCGGATGCTGGATCGAGGAGCAGGAAGAAACCAGGTAGGAGCAAATTGAATAAAGCGTCGTGCTGAAAAAACCATTTTTGACACGAAAATACCCAGCTTTCAAAAAGCTGGGTATTTTTTTGCGAAAAACAGACGCTCGTTCACAATTTGTTTACAATTAAAGGGGCGTTTGTCCTCACTTTTGAGGACAGACAGAGCCGGCGTTCCTTGCTACAATAAAGCCATAAAGTAAGACGGAACAGATTCGGTGTATGTATCAGAAAAAAGGAGGAACGGTTCGATGAAGAAAATCGTGGTCGATATGCAGAATTTTCTGTTTGCCGATTCCATAGCGACTGCTTTTAAGAGTTCGGATTACGACATTGCTGTGGTTCGTGCGGAGTCCCCGCGAGATACCATTGAACTGTGCCGGGTGTTCAAACCGTTTGTCCTTTTAATGGAGGTTACCGCCTATACTCCATGGCTGCTTTGCGAGAGGCTGAAGCTGCGGGATGAGGCAAAGACGGTGTGCCCGGATTGCAAAATTGCCCTCATCGTGGATTCCAACACCGAAAAACAGGCGGCGAAGGACATCCGGGAGGCCAAGAAAAATGGTATCATCGACCAGTTTTTCTACGGCTCGATGACCGCTGAATACCTGATGGATCAGATTTACGCGATGTAAGGACGACATAAGAAAGGTGAGGTGAAGCACAGTGAAAAAAAGAAAATGGCTTAGCCTTCTGCTGGCAGTGATGATGCTCGTATCAGCAGTGCCCTTCTTCCCGGTGACGGCCGATGCAGCAGATGGCACGGTGGAGGTCTCCACCTGGGCGGAGCTAAAAAAAGCGCTGGAATATACGACAAATTGCTCGGTGGTGAAGGTGGTTAAGGACATCGAAACAAAGTCTCTGAACGGGCACACCGGTCTGCATCAGGACAACATCATCTTCATGACGATGGCCATGGACAAGGTGCTGGATCTGAACGGACACACCGTCAATGCGTATGCGAAATACTATTCGGAGGTTGCGCAGGGGTATCTGATCAATATAAGTCATAAGGATGCCCGGCTGACCATCCGCGACAGCGTGGGGGGCGGCGCCCTGATCGGCGAGTTTAATCAGGAATTCTACTATGAGTTTATCAATGTGAGTAAAGGTACGCTGGTTATGGAGAGCGGTACAGTCAAGATGCTGTGTCCCTCCAATGATAATCAGTATACGAAGTGCGCCATCAGTGTATCCGGCACGGCGATATTTAACGGCGGCGAGGTACTGACGCAGGTGACCAGTCCCCGGGGCGAGAGGGAGGAGCGGTATCTTTCCCGCCGGCTGCAAGCCATTCGGGGAGAAGCAGGCGGCAGCGTCACCATCAACGGAGGTACCTTCGACCGGGTGGTCCTGCACAGCGCCCCCACACCGGAGAACCGGGGAAAGTATGAGCTGGTGGTAAACGGCGGCTTTTTCCGGCAGTCCATCGCTCTGATATTGACCGGGGATGTCTATGCCAGCAATTTCGATCATCTGCCCATGCAGATCAACGATGCATATTTCATGCGTACCACCGATAAGCTGGACCAGTGCCGTCTGGTGTTAGGCGGGAAGATGAAAAATTTTTATGACAATAACTGGGATTACGATATACATTATAACGATATTCCGGGCGCGACCCTGGATGATGCGAAGACTATGATGTGGGGCCTGGTGCCGCACCTTATCAGCGAAAACGGCGCGGTCTTCACCGATGTGCACGACGGAAACTGGTATGTGCGGGGCAATATGCGCCGGTCGGTTGAAAACGGCGGGCCGACCATGGCTTTCCAGGGTACGTCGCTGGGTATTCAGGGTAGCATAGCCAAGGTGATCTCCAACGCCTACGGCGTGAAGGAGGTTCTGCTGGACGGCGAGCCCATGGCCTGCGGCGAGCGAGGCTTCAGCGCACCCCAGGTGGATACCACCGCAGAGAGCGAGCATCGGGTGACTTTTGTCATGTATCCGATTTCCCCCATGCTGCGCGTGCTGGGGTACAGCTATTCCAATGATTATTCGACCGGGTATATTCGGATGCTCGTTGATGACGAAATAGGGTATGGCATGGTTCATTATCCCGATGTTCCGGAATCAGGTAAAGAGCCGTTTTCGGTGACTTACTACATTAATGAATCCAATGTGGACACACTGACCACCATGGAGCTGCAATATGACCTGATGCTGGAGACCAACGGCGTAAAGAAGCAGGTTACGACCGGCTACAAGGGCGCAAAGGTGGCACGGTGGGTGGATCGGACGAAGGCTATCGACACCATTTATCTGGATATCAGCCAGCCTCTGGTGCAGGGGGATTATACCAGCGGCACCTTCACTGTGGATGGGAGTGCTCCCTACACCATCGAGGACAGGCAGGGCTACTGGGAACACGAGGATATTTGGGACCTGACCGGAAACGGCAGTGTTCCCGCGATCTTGGGGGATCAGTATTATCGCTTCATCCGTGTGTACCTCAAGGACGGCTATGAGGGGTATAAATTCGATAAGAATAGCCCGCCGAAGGTCAAGATCCGGGGCCTCAACCGGGAATGCGACAGTATATCTGTTTCGGTCGCCAGTGATGAAAGGTCCCTGGGGGTGTCCCTGGCCTCCCATCCCTCCGAGCTGATTCAAAACGCCTGGGGTACCGTTGCCGGACTGCGGGCGGGAAGCCTGGTCGGCGGAGTGAACATCAGGCCGAAGGACAGCCATTTTGATTTTGAGATTAAGGAGATCCAGCGAATCAAAAACGGAGTTGTTTACAGCACCAGCCCCGACGAGATGATCGATCCAGACTATACCTATCGGATCAAGCTGGTGGGCACGGGCAAACAAGGAATGACATTCCACAACGGTCCGGAGCAGTACGATATCACATTTGGCTATTATGTCAACACGAATGTCAAGCTGCGGATGTACAGTGATCTCAACATTGCAGAAAATTATCTTGAAGTGCCGTATGATGCATCCGCCCAGGCATACGTAATAGATTTGGTACCGGAACCGGATGTGATTCATTATGACTATCTGTCTTTGGGCGTGCCACTTCCGTGGGCGGGCGAAAGACCGATATATAACAATAATCTGGTTGCGGGGCTGCCGGGCGGCGTTTCGGTTGTAAACTATACATGGTATGCTTCCGCTACGGGGGAGCGGATTCAGGCTGATATGACCTTTATCGCAGGCAGAAGATATCACGTAAACGTGATTTTACAGTGCGAAGAGGGCTATTACATAGCTGACGACGAGGAGCTGGATGCTTATGTGAACGGGGCAAAAGCGTATATAAGCGCGCAGGACGGGGACAGAACAACTCTTACCGTAGGATACTCCGTTCCCGTTGCTTCGGGTGTACACGGACAGGTGGTGAGCTTCCGCGATGGCAGCGATGTGACTGTTTCCCTGTTTGCCGATGGCAGCGCAGAGCCCAAGTACACCGTATCGGTGCCGGGGGGGACAAAAGACAGCTCCGGACAATACACCACCACCTACGACATTCCCGAGGTTGCTCCCGGTACCTATACCATGCAGGTGTCGAAGAAGAATCATGTCACCCGGGAGTACACCGTGACGGTGAGCGGCGATGCGGTGACGCAAAACGCAGAGATTTGGCTGCTGGGAGATGTGAACGGGGACGGGGTCAGAGATATGACTGACGTCGTACAGATCTGCAGAAGGTTTAACGGAAAAACCTCCGTCTTTGATAACGGCGATGCCGAAACAAGGGCATATCGGCTGAAGGTTGCCGATATATATGCCGACAATTCGATCGACACGACTGATATCAATCAGATTCTGCGTTATTACAACGGTAAGTCCTCTGTGCTGGGATAGAGCTGTAAATTATTTATTTTGTCTTAATGCCGATGCTTTCCTTTTGTATGCAATGCTGCGATACAGACCGGATGTAAAGGCATAAGAAATAAACAGGAGAATAATCTCCCTGCCTTACCGTAACTAAGCGAGGCTGCGGCAAGGTAAGTACTAACCGCCCCGCAAATCAATGAAAAGGAGCTTAGTCATGAACAAGCGAATAGGAACACTTCTCTTATCCATTGTCATGGTGTGTAGCTTGCTGGTATCTGCAGTGCCGGCATGGGCTGCAGAGGATGACAGCGGCGTGACTGCCTCGGTTTCGACGGCGTCACCCGGAAGCACTTTCAGCGTCACTTTGAAAGTGCCCGGAACAACCGAAAAAATAAGTGACATGTCATTAAAGGTGCATTTTGATAAAAATGTCTTTGAGGTAACGGAATATAAGGCTCCGGCTATCAACGGCATGAATCATATGCAGTCAGATCCGGAGGATTGCAACAGGAACGGCTTTTTCTCTGCTGCTTATTACGAACCGTCCGGTGATGCGAAGATCGAATTTGACGGACTTGAGCTGACGGCTCAGATCAGAGTCAAGGATGGCGCCGCTTTGGGCAATTCCGAATTTTATCTGGATGAACACATCAAGGTCGGAGCGGTAGACGAAGACGGACTCCCCGTATTTCTGATTACAAAGGATGATTTCACGCACAAGACGGCTGTGATCACCATCACTGCCGCCCCGAAGCCGGCAACGGGTATCACTCTTAACAAGAGTGAATTGACACTGGTTGCCGGTGCAGTGGATGACAGCCTGAAAGCGACGGTCACGCCGGCCGATTCTACCGACACGGTGGTATGGTCTTCTGACAAGCCCGCTGTTGCTACCGTCGATCCCGCCACGGGCAAGGTGACCGCCGTAGCCCCCGGTGAAGCGATCATTACCGCAACGGCAGGGACAAAAACGGCCACCTGCAAGGTGACGGTAAACTGTGGTCACGACTCCTGCACCCCCATCCCGGAGAAGGAATCGAACTGCACCGAGAAGGGCTGGGACGCTTATAAGAAGTGCGATCTCTGCGGCAAGCTGTTTGACATGAGCGATAATCCCCTTACCGGGATCCCGTACAGGGCCACCAACGACGATCATGATTTCAACACTTCTGAGTGGGGATACAAGGAGGCCGACGGCCACGCCCATGTCTGCAGCCGCAACGCGGCGCACCATGATACCGTAGTGCCTCACACGGCAGGCCCTGCCGCAACGGAAACCACACCGCAGACCTGCACAGAATGCGGATTTGTGATGCAGGCTGCAACGGGCCATGTCCATGCCGACCATCTGACCAAGGTGGACAAGGTGGACGCTACCTGCACCACTGACGGCAACAAGGAGTACTACCGGTGCACCTGCGGCAAGCTCTTCGAGGATGCTGCCGCCGCCACGGAAATTACCGACCACAGCAGTGTGGTGCTTCCCAAGACGGGTCATAGCTACACCGTGCAAAACAGCGATGAAGCTCACAGAAGATCCACCGCTGCAGATTGCCGCGAGTTTGACACCTATTGGTACACCTGCGCCAATGACGCAACCCACAGCGCCAAGGATGATGCCGCCGCTGCGGATAAGTTCTATAACGGCAAGCAGGGCGCTCATGTTTACGGCAGTGAGTGGGTCGATTGCGGGGAGACCGGTCATGCCCACAAGTGCCAGTATCACGATGCCTATGATGCAGTGCAGCCCCATACGCCCGATCATGAGGGCGGAGCGACCTACGATTACGCTGTGAAGTGCACCGGCTGCGGCCGTGTGCTTGAGCCGCAGCGGGAGAACGGCAGCATTCGCATCGAGGTTCCCTTCAAGCTCACTGTGAAGAAGACCGGCGAAATGGATCCCGGCCAGGAGACCTTCAAGTTCGCTATTGACAGATTCGGCGCCCCCACCGTCTATACGCTGGTGCAGGATACCGTGGAGACCAATGGCGAAAAGACCTATGAGGGTAAGTTCATTTTCACCATCAGTAGGGATCAGGCCGGCAATCTGTCCGAGGGCTTCGTTATCCACCAGGTCAAGGGCAATGCTGCGGGCTGGACTTACGATGAGAGCATCTTCTACGCCATGCCTCTGTTTGTCGACAGCTATGACAGCGTTCGGGGCTGGGCCTTCTTCAAGTTCGACGAGAAGGGCGAGCTGGAATACAACAATCCCATGGAGGAAATCGGCTTCACCAACAGCTATAGCGCCAAGAAGCCGGTGACGCCTCCTGCGCCGGAACCCCCCAAGAAGCCGGTGACGCCTCCTGCGCCGGAAACCCCCAAGACCGGCGACGGCAGCATGATCGCTTTCAGCATCGCGATGGCGATCGTATCCGGTGCGGCTCTGATGGGAGCAGCCCTGTATTCCCGCAGAAGGAGCAGATAAACCACCTAACCGAAAAATCGTGCTAAAGGATTGAAGCAAAGGGCGGGACGGAAGCCATCCGCCTCCGCCCTTTCGCTTTTCCAAAGAAAATCAAGCAGTTGGTTTTCTTTGGAAAGGTAATGTTATACAGCGATCCGCCAAGGTGCTCGGCTTCAAAAACCATCTGGACTTTGTAAAGGAGGAAATGAGATGAAAACAAGTAAACGAAATCGATGGCTCAGTTTTTTGCTGGCACTGATCATGCTGGCGGGCCTGGTGCCGCTTTCTGTGCTGCCGGTGGGCGCTGAAAGCGGCGGCGAGGAGACGGCCGGCGCCAGCCAGGAGCCAGCGCGGACCGTTTCGTCGTATCCCGCGCTGACCAATTTGATCGAGGGGACGGAGATACGCTCCGGTTACCGGTATTATTTCTATAAGAACGGCAAGGTGGATGAGCACTTTCTTTCTACCAATTTAGACCCGGAGAAAAATAGGTATAACGAGAGTAAGTGCAGAAACTATAAGAGCACTACAGATCTTCAGCGGGTTGTGGCATACACTGACGGCGTTCTTATGTATTGGACACGTTATGAGAATGATTTCCTGGATCTTTCAGGGCTTGAGGGAAGGTCTCTGACGCTGATCCTGTTCGACAATCTGAAGCTATCCGCCCTGTATGCCCCCGGCGTCGATCTGAGGCTGATGGTGACCGACGGCGTCTATGTCACCTTCAACCACAGCACCCGGTATAAGAATAAGACCGCCTACTGTCCCCAAAACGGTGCGACCGGCGCGGTGATCGATCTGGCCCAGTCGGAGGGAAGCATGAACGGCTGCGGCAGCTTTGAGCTGTGCGGAGACGGGAAGCTGGGTATCGTCACGACGAGCGCCCCCAGGAAAACCAGCCCCGACTATGCCATCGTGGCGAAATACACATCGGTTCTGGAGGATGCTGCACTGAATATTGTCTGCGGCAACAGCCACAGAGATGTGAGCTCCCTGATCCAGACGATCTCACTCACCATCGACACCACCAGGGATGTTTCCCTTTCTATCAAAAATCCCCGGACCAACGCCGCCGCTTGGAGCTGCCATATGAACAACTTCAAGCTCGTCAACGCAAAGAGCCTGAATGTCTATGTGCAGCGGGGCTCCGGCGGATGGATCTTATTCGGCAACAACGGCGAAACCGACCCGGCGAAGGTGTTTAAGTATTACAGGAGCATCGGTAAGATCGGCAGGGAATGGTATATAGCCGGAAGAACCAACAGCGGCTATACTCTCACCATGGATCGCAGAGACTACATGCCGCAGATACGCTTCAACCTCAACTTGCAGGAGGTGAAGGGGGGTCAGACGGTGCGGGGCCTGAAGGCCGGCCTGGGCTATGAGATGTCTGCGGATATTGTGTATATGCCCCAGTGGATGCAAAAGCTGAGGGATGCAGGCAGAGTCAGATTCTATTTCTACGGCCTCCTGTGCAAGCCGGGTCTGCAAGAGGGCTATGAAGAAGACCCCTATGCGTATACGCATGATTTTTATGTGGACCGCACCGGAAAACACAGTGTAGAGTTCTACTGGGCCTGCAGGCCGTCGGCAGATACTGACTATGTCAGACCGATGACAGAAGCGAGTGTCCTTTATCAGACACACATCAAATTTGATGTGCAGATGAACGAATCGGTCAGCGGCAAACAATACATATATAATGTTCATCTTCTGCAGGCGGGGGGCGAATTTACCGAAGCAACCAACGCCACCCACAAGATCTCCCTGGATCCGGCTACATTGGCGAAATGCTATACCGACGATTCATATTCAACTGGTATCCCCTCCGAGTGGAGATATCTGGCCGATGAGGATGCGTATATTATGTACTTCTGGGTAAGACCGCGGCACGGATACGAGCTTGCCGATTCGACTGCGACGGCAGACAACGGAGTTACTCTGAATGTGCAGCATACAAAGGTTACAAGGAGGTCATTCACCAATGGAGAAAAAGCCCTCACTGTCAACCTTGTGGCACAGCGGAAGCTGACGGATGTGCGCGGTACGCTCAAGAATTTCCGTCTCGGCATTGACGCCGGGTTTACGGAGATCGTATCGAATGAACCGAAAAAGTATACCTTCAAAAATACGGTGGTATACGATGTCGCCTATGGCTCTTACGGCGTAGAGGCCGGTCAATTGCGTGAAGGCGATACGTGTTATGTCTACTTCGACGTAAAGCCGGGGGTTGGGTATTATCTCCCCGAGAATGCTTCGGTAAAGGTGATCCAGCCCGCAGGCTACAGAGCCAACGGAATATTCGACTCTGCGGAAACATACAGCACAGTCTATAAGGGCGATTGGTACGACTATTCACCGATAGGACGGAAATACCGGGTCTCTCAACTGTTGGAGCCGAACAGCGAGGGAGTGAAATACGGGACCGATATCCGCGTACAGGAGCCTAAGGCGGGGGACTGCCCCGCTGCCTTTGCCGACTATGAAAAACCGACAAGCCTGCCGTATAATATGAAGGTGCTGTCGATGCAATGGCTGGGACCCGATCAAAAACCAATGAGGAAATTTGACAAATTTGAGGTTGGAAAATCGTATTTCCTCGATCTTCGTATCGGATTTGAGGGCGGCGAAGAAAAGGGTTATGTATACCCGAAAAATTGGAAAGATTTCAAGGTGAACGGTAAGAGCGTAAACGCATGGATGGAATATGAAGACAATACAGACGGGCATGTCTGGCAGGTGTATGAATCCTATAAGGTGACTGACCCCAACGCCCGCGGCTCCGTCAGCGGCACGGTGAAGAACTATAATTCTGCCGCCGATAAGGTGACCGTTCAGCTCATTCAGCAGGGACACTCAGAGCCTGCGTATGAGACCATCGTCCCCAGCGGAACGAAGGAGGGGAATCAATATACCGCCTCCTACACGATTTCCGGGATCGCTTCCGGTACCTATACCATGCGGGTGATGAAGAATAAGCATGTCACCCGGGAGTATACCGTGACGGTGAGCGGAGAAGCGGTGACGCAGAACGCAGAGATTTGGCTGCTGGGAGATGTGAACGGGGACGGGGTCAGAGATATGACTGACGTCGTACAGATCTGCAGAAGGTTTAACGGAAAAACCTCCGTCTTTGATAACGGCGATGCCGAAACAAGGGCATATCGGCTGAAGGTTGCCGATATATATGCCGACAATTCGATCGACACGACTGATATCAATCAGATTCTGCGTTATTACAACGGTAAGTCCTCTGCGCTGAATTGATCGATGCTACGCTGCCGTTTTGAAGTCATGACAGTGCCGCATAATATCCGCTGAGGCGGGTTCACACAGCACGTCGAGGAATATACCGCTTATGATGGCGTACTTGGAATAATTATGAAAAAGAGAGGGTCGCGTATGAGGAAAGCATTTTGCCTGTTTTGCACAGTAATGTTATTCATTTGCTCTTTGTGCGGATGTTCGGCTTCACCCGAAAAAAACCCTTCTATCCCAGGCGGGAGCACGATCCCCGGGGGCAACACCGCGAAGGATCCGGATGATAAAAACACAGAGGAGGCCGCTTTTGCGGCGCTGCAAAAGAAAATCGCACAGAGCGGCAGCGCAGTCGCCGTCGCCTTTATCGGCTATGTGGATAGCGAGAGCTCTGAGGTGGACCTGCGCGCCTATGTTGCGGGCAGCGAAACGGGAAAGGAATATCCCAGCCTATCCCGTGCGCCGCTTTACATGGCTGAGGGACAGGAGCTGTATGCAATTATACCGCCGAATGACAAGGGAACGATAATCGTGTACCCATCCATGATGACCGAAGACGGCGAGTATGCCGACGACAAGAGCAATCCCCTCCACGTGGGGGAGCCCGGCGAACCGCTATTGCTGCGGTGCAACCTCAGCGAGATATACTCCAATGTGCTGATTGCCGCTACTGACGGCGGCGGGGCCATGGACTTCCGCCCGTCGCTGTCCATGGAAAACGGGCACCTGCAGGAGATCGCAGGGGTGTACGATTTCTCAACATACGAGGAAGTGCCCGATGAGCGATCCATTCAAATCGCAACAGAGATTCTTCTGGAAACGGACGAGGTAAAGCAGGCGGTCATGCAGGGAATGAAGGTTATGTATACCGGGAATACCCAGTGGATCGAGGGGCGCCCCTGCCTGCTGTTTGCCCTGGGAACCGACAGCGAGGATCAGTTTGTCAGAGAACGTTATTACGGCGTGTGCGACAATCTCGTCTATAGCTACGATGCCATAAGCGATACGTGGTCTACTGTCGGGCGGCAATAAAATCAAGGGGAGAACAATCATTCATATTCCGTGGGGGCCCACGGAAAAAAGAAGTGATCTGCCGGCTCCGGTCGGAAAAGTATATGGATCATTCTCACAATTGGAAAGGAGCTTTTATTATGGGACTTATTAAAGCGGGTATCGGTGCATTGGGTGGCACTCTTGCCGACCAGTGGAAGGAATTTTTCTACTGCGAGTCTATGCCCAAGGAGGTGCTGGTCACCAAGGGACAAAAGCGCGTCAGCGGCAGGTCCTCCAATACGAAGGGAAGCGACAACATTATTTCCAACGGCTCCGGTATTGCCGTGGCCGACGGGCAGTGCATGATCATTGTGGAGCAGGGGAAGGTGGTGGAGATCTGCGCCGAGCCCGGCGAATTTACATACGACACCTCCACGGAGCCCTCCATCTTCTCCGGCAATCTGGGGGACAGCGTCCGCGCCACCTTCCAGACCATCGGCAAGCGCTTTACCTACGGCGGCGACACCGGCAAGGACCAGCGGGTGTACTATTTCAACACCAAGGAGCTTATTGACAACAAATTCGGCACGCCGAATCCCATCCCCTTCCGTGTGGTGGATTCCAAGATCGGTTTGGATGTGGACGTTTCGGTGCGCTGCTCCGGTGTTTATTCGTATAAGATCGCAGACCCTCTGCTCTTTTACACCAATGTCTGCGGAAATGTGGAGAAGGAGTATACCCGGGACGAGCTGGATAGCCAGCTGAAAACCGAGTTTGTCAGCGCTTTGCAGCCGGCCTTCGGTAAGCTGTCCGACCTGGAGCTGCGCCCGAATCAGATCGTCAGCCACAATACCGACCTGGAGGATGCCATGAATGTGGCGCTCTCTGCCAAGTGGGGCGAGCTGCGCGGTCTGAAGGTAGTCAGCATTGCCCTGGGTTCGGTCACGCTGCCGGAAGAGGATGCGGAGATGATCAAGCAGGCCCAGCGCACGGCCATCATGCGGGATCCCACCATGGCGGCAGCCACGCTGGTGGGCGCACAGGCGGATGCCATGAAGACGGCGGCAGGCAACCAGGCAGGCGCTATGACCGGCTTTATGGGCATGGGCATGGCCATGAATGCCGGCGGCGGCATGAACGCACAGAACCTGTTTGCCATGGGACAGCAGCAACAGCAGCAGGCACAGCAGCAGGCTCCGGCGGCACCGGCAGCCCCGGCAGCGGGCGGCTGGAAATGTTCCTGCGGCGCAACCGCCACGGGTAAGTTCTGCCCGGAGTGCGGTGCCAAGAAACCGGAGCCCGTACAGGCCGGCGCATGGAAATGCAAGTGCGGCGCTACGGCCACCGGCAAGTTCTGCCCCGAATGCGGCTCTCCCAAGCCGGCGGATTCCGAGGGCTGGACCTGCACCTGCGGCACTTTGAATAAGGGTAAATTCTGCCAGAGCTGCGGCGCCAGAAAACCCGAGGGCGCACCGCTCTACCGCTGCGATAAATGCGGCTGGGAGCCGGAGGATCCGACGAATCCGCCGAAGTTCTGCCCCGAATGCGGAGATATATTCGACGATAACGATAAAAAATAAAACTGCCGCTTATCGGGAACCGTATTAACGGAAGCGTTGTTTCGGCCAGGTATGAACGGCTTAAACAAAAAGCCGTTCATACCGCCGAAAGGCTTTTGCGCAGCAGGATAAGCTTCCCTGCCGGCAAGACGGCAAAGAATTTTTCGTGTGATTTGTTAAAGAGTGGTTTTGCATTTGCTTGCAAAAGGAGATCCTGTTATGAGTAAAAGAAAAAAAGACATTAAAATGACCATATTTATCATGGTCGCCGGCATCGGCTTGATAATTGCGGGTGTAATCGGAATTGTTACAAGCAGAATCGACAGCAGGGAATATAAAAGCTCAACCGATGTACGGAAAATTCCAGCTGTCATTGTTGACTTTTCAACCAAGGACGATAAGGATGATTCCGGTGATGTAAAGTATACAACATATAAATTTAAGGTTTCATATGTTATTGACGGAAAAACCTATAAGGGAAAATGTGAAGAGCGTGTCTGGTCAAGGTCGAGCAGCTATGAAAAAAAATATACCTATGATAAATTGAGAAAAGGCGACACAATAGACGTCGAGGTTTATAAAACCTCAAAAGGTGATTACAAGCTTTCTCCTGAGGGAAGTCCCGTTGATTTTCTGCTCTATTGTGCGGCAATCCCCGTCGGCTTGTTCTTTGTTGTCATAATGATATGTGACGTTGTAAAAGACAACCGAAAAAAGAAAAGCGAAAACGAAATGATCAGCAAGGAATAAATCAGAGGTATTTTATGGATTTATCAGTAGCACTGATTATTGCGGCTTCCTTTGCTATTTTATGTACATTCTATATCGGTAAAAGGATACTTACCATAGATTTTTCGGAATACAGCTCCAAAAACTCTAAAAAAGCCAAACTGGAAAGATTGCTTGCGAAAAAGGAAACGCCCCTTCAGAATTCAAAAATCCGAAGAGATATGAGAAAAGCCTTCGAAAGAATTCTGATACCGCTGGGGAATGCGGATCAAGACCTTCTTCCGGCAAGAATGGATATGGCATTCCGGAAAAAAATCGTCAGTCAAATCAACAGACTTCATAGGAATAAGCTTTGCCGCAAAATTTACGTCACAGATGTTGTTCCCATTCCTAAAAACAACTTTGAAACATGGAGCGATGACGGCAGAGAATGGCGGGAATCGGTTTTAATGTGCAGCACACTGGAGCGTTTTGAGTCAACCGAAGGCAACATGGTTCAGAGCGAGATATACCGTAAGAATTCATATCTCAGAATCCTTCAGTCAAGACACGTTCGCCGCACCGATCAAAAAGAAAATAAGAAAAGCTATTATAACGATATGTTGAGCATAACCTGCCCGTCCTGCGGTGCAAGAGTCAAGCTTGACAGTCAGCAGGTTACCTGTGAATACTGCGGCGCCGTTATAAAAAACGAGTTTTACGATTGGCAGACCGAGTCGTTTGAGATTTATGAATCTATCAGTACAAACCTGAAAAGTTTTTTACAGCTTCTTGTGTCCGGCTCCATACTTTTCTTATGTGTCTTTCTGTGCTTATATCTGATCAAGGACACCGAGATTTCCCTTGCCGCCGGCGTTGGTGTAGCGGTTCTGACTTTCGGGGGAATCGTTACACCGATCATCTGCGGAAAAATCAGGCAAGAAAAGCTTGCCGGAAAAATTGTAAGATATTCCGAGAATTATCTCAGAGCCTGCTTAAACGAACACTTTTGGGAGAATGAAAACGACGAAGACCTGCTTGATTTCAGCGTTGGTACAATTAAGCTTTTAAAAGTTGCCCACACAGAAGAAACAACAACCGTTACGGCTGACATTTTCGGAACAAAAACCTTTCTTCCCGAAAATCAGAAGCCGTATACAGAAAGATTTAAAAAGAGGTTGCTCATGCAAAGGGCAAGATATCCCGAAAAGCGAAAAACGGACGGCGAGTTCTTTACCGAAAAGGATTGCCCGTCCTGCGGCGCCAATTTCATGCCTGATGAAAACCACTGCTGTTCGTTCTGCGGGTACGGCCTACAGGTCAACAATGCAAAATGGATTGTACAAAAAAATTAATAAGCGGAGGATCACATTATGGGACTGTTTGACAAAAAATACTGCGACATCTGCGGTGAGAAAATCGGACTTCTCGGAAACCGCAAGCTGGAGGACGGGAATCTCTGTAAGGATTGCGCAAGAAAGCTCTCGCCGTTTTTCAGCGAACGGCGGAGCTCGACGGTGGAGGACATCAAGCGCCAGCTTGCTTACCGTGCAGAAAACGAAAAGAAGCTTGCCGGCTTTGCCCCATCGATCACCTTTGACGGGAGCAAAAAGGTATACATCGATCCTATAGGGGAGCGGTTCATCGTTACCGGGACCTCTAACTGGCGCAGCAGCAATCCTGACCTCATTGCATTTTCTCAGGTGCTGGGAGTGAACACGGATATCCGGGAGAATAAGGAGGAGATCTTTTACAAGGACTCTGAGGGAAATGAGAAGAGCTATGTGCCGCCCCGCTATGCCTGCGACTATGAGTTCAATGTGACGATTCGGGTGGATTCTCCATGGTTTAGTGAGATCGAACTGGAGCTGAGCGACGGCAACCGCCCCGACAGCCCCTATACGGACCTGTACCGCCAATATGAGCAGAGAATGCACGAGCTTGCAGACATTCTGATGCGCCGGGATAACAGAAACCGGGTTTGGGACGGCGGCAGTACGATGAATCGGGTGGATAGCACAGGCATCCGTCAGGAAAGACCTGCTTCCGCGCCCAATGCTATGGGCAGCGAGACATGGGTATGCCCGTCCTGCGGCGCACAAAGCAGCGGAAAATTCTGCGCAAACTGCGGCACCCCCAAGCCTGTAGTCAGCTCCGGCTGTACATACTGCGGGTGGAGACCCTCGGCGGGACAGGGTATGCCGAAATTCTGCCCGGAGTGCGGCAGGCCGCTTCGGTAAATCATGAAGCGCAAGGCGTGCATTGCTGCAGCGGTTGTGCTTGCATTCCTGCCGATTTTCGGGCTTTTGGGCTGCGGCGAAAGTGAAAAGTTTACTGCTGATGATCTTGTTTTGATCCATACCGTTTATTACGGAACGGAAAGGAACCCGGTGTATTGCTTTGCTTTAAAAAAGGAAGAAAATGGCTGGTTATTCTCTGCGGATTGCCTTGTGGGAGAGCAGAAGGAGCACTATGCCTCCTTCGAATCGTTTCCGGTACCGGCGGAGGATGCAGCGGGATTCCTTCAGATTATTAGCGAGGATGGCGAGATAAAGAAGCTTTACAGGCATCGCAATCCAATACGTTTTTTTCACATATCTGACGTACCGGCATGCAGCCTGGGAATGACTTTCTGTGACGGAAGCACGATGGAGAAGGAAGCAATACTCGGCGACAGGGCGCTTAATTATCTCTATGTGCTTGCCGACAGATACTACAAGGACGCTGAAAGTTCAGCAGAGACTCCACCGGATACAGCAACGAGCTGAATATCATTATGCAAAAGCAAGAAAAGCTAAAAACAAACCGACGTTGTCAGAAAAAGGAGGAAATTTATGGCTAATCAATGTGCTATCTGTGGTGCGGACATCAATCTGATCCAAACGCAAAAGCTGTCGGACGGCAACTGCATTTGCCGCAAGAACTGCAGGAAAAAGGGCTTCAAGGTGTTTGACTATGTGCATAGCAATCTTCCGGGTGTCAAGGCGCATCTTGCACAGGTGGAGCGCGGCACCAAGCTGTGGGAGCACTATTTCGTTCCGAGGGAGAAAGCAAAGGATAAGAGCAAAAAGCTGAAGCGCTTAGGCACCTATCTCTATGTGGCAGCGGATATCGGGCTGATGGCGTATGTGCAGAACGATTACAAGTTTATGATGTTCGGCAAGACCACCCGCGCCTGCGTGTACCGCATTGCCGACCTGCGCAGCTATAAGTATGAGGAGCAGCTTGTTAAAAACGGCGATAAGAGCGAGAAGAAGCCTTTTGCAAGACTCAGCTTTACCAATACGCAGGGCCTTTACGAATTCGTTCTCCCCATGAACAACAGAAAGGATTTTGAAGCGCTCAAAAAATACTTCGATACGCTGTTCGGCGTACAGAATACACTCGGCAACGCCTCGAACGTTTGGAAGCAGCAGATGACCGCAGTTAAGGATATCGCGGCAGGATTTTCTGCCACGGTAAAGGGAGAGGCCGATGCCGGCGACAAGGCGGCGCAGGCAATCGACTCCCTGGATGCCGCAATCTACGGCGACCGCACCGAGTGGATTCAGAAAGCAGATGCGGCCCTTGCGGCATTTAATGGGTGAATTTCTTTAAGAGAGGAGATCTATTCATGCAAACCTTGCAGGAATATAAATGCCCCTGCTGCGGCGGCGCGATAGCCTTTGACAGCACACTCCAGAAAATGAAGTGCCCTTATTGCGACACGGAGTTTGAAATGGAGGCGCTGGAGGGCTACGACGCCGAGCTGCAGAGCGAAAAATCAGACAATATGGAATGGGAAACCACGGCCGGTGGAGACTGGCAGGAGGGAGAAACCGACGGCCTGCGCTCGTATGTGTGCAAGTCCTGCGGCGGCGAGATCGTAGGCGATGCCAACACAGCGGCTACTGCCTGCCCCTTCTGCGGCAATCCCGTGGTGATGATGGGCCAGTTCTCAGGCGCTCTCAAGCCGGATCTTGTGATCCCGTTCAAGCTGGATAAAAAGGCGGCAAAGGCGGGGCTGATGAAGCATCTGACCGGGAAGCGGCTGTTGCCAAAGATTTTCAAGGATCAGAACCATATCGACGAGATCAAGGGTGTCTATGTACCCTTCTGGCTTTTCGACACCGATGTGGATGCACAGGTGCGTTATCGTGCCACAAAGGTCCGCACATGGAGCGACAGCGACTACGATTACACCGAAACCAGCCACTTTATGGTGCATCGGGGCGGCAGCGTCGGCTTTGAGCATGTTCCGGTGGACGGCTCCTCTAAAATGGCGGACGACCTGATGGAATCCATTGAGCCGTACAATATTTCGGATGCGGTGCATTTCCAGACGGCTTATCTTGCCGGCTATGTGGCGGATAAGTATGATGTGACCGCCGAGGAAAGCGTTGACCGGGCAAATCAGCGGGTCAAGCGGTCTACCGAGGAGGTATTTGCCGAGACGGTAGAAGGGTATACCACCGTTACACCGGAAAACACCAATGTGCAGTTCCATGGCGGAAAGGCCCGGTATGCGCTTTATCCGGTGTGGCTTTTGAACACCACATGGAACGGCAATCAATATGTCTTTGCCATGAACGGTCAGACCGGGAAATTCGTCGGTGACCTGCCGGTGGATAAGGCTGCGGCCAAGCGCTGGACGTTTTTGCTGGCAGCGATATTCTCAGTGGCTTCCTACGGCGTTGCGTGGGGCCTGCACCTGATAGGGCTGATTTAAGGAGGGGACGGAATGAAAAAGAAAATACTGACACTGTTGTTCTCGCTTATTCTGTGCCTTTGTATAGTGACTCCCGCCTTTGCAGCGCAGACGGATGGCTTCGCAAGCGAATATGAGCGCGTGCAGGACTTAGCGGGGCTACTCTCCGGCAACGAGGAATCGTCGCTTGTGACAAAGCTTAATGAGCTCAGCGAGCGTCAGAAAATGGACATTGTCGTGCTGACCACTGACACGCTGGACGGGAAAACTCCGCGGGACTATGCCGATGATATTTATGATTACGGCAACTTCGGCTACGGCGAAAGCAGGGACGGCGCGCTGCTCCTTATCAGCATCGAGGACAACGACTGGTACATATCCACCTGCGGCTACGGCATTACGGTCTTTACGGACGCGGGCATTGAGTATATCGGCAAGCAGATAAAGGGAGATCTGTCCGACGGTAATTTTGCGGGCGCCTTTGATAAATTCGCCGATCTTTGCGATGACTTCATCACACAGGCAAGAACCGGCGAGCCTTACGATGTAAAGAATCTGCCCAAGGAGCCACTTTCCCTTATCTGGATCCCTATTGCCATCGTTGTGGGCTTCGTCCTATCCCTCATCATAGTGGGCAATATGAAAGCAAAGCTGAAAACGGTCCGCTTCCAGGCGGCTGCGAGCAACTACATAAAGGACAACAGTCTGAACATTAACGAGAGACGTGATCTGTTCCTGTATAACACTGTCACACGCACAGAAAAGCCCAAGAACGATGATTCCGGAGGCGGGAGCAGCACCCACACCTCTTCCTCCGGCACGACCCACGGCGGCGGGGGCGGTAAATTCTGATGCAGCTTTCCCTCTGCAAAAAATACTTTATAAAGGAGAGATAACCCGTGAGTATCTTTGATAAGCTGAAAAGCACAGCCGGGCAGGCGGTAAATGCCGCCGCACAATCCCTGGGCAGTAAGCGGGAGAGATTTACCTTTGCAGCACTGCCGGAGAGCCTTGCCGAAATGCAGGCACTTCCCGAGGCAAGCCTCGACACGCCCTTCAAGACGGCAGCACTTACAGTTCTCGCTTTGTGTGCATATGCGGCAGACAAGAGCATCGGAACGGAGATGCTGAATTGGCTGCGCGGACCCCGTCCGCTGAACGGACAGGAAATTTCTTTCCTGAATGACCGCTTCCGCGATGGCAAGACCTACCTGCCGTTCACCTATTTCGCCGGCTCCACACCGGACAACAACTACACACCCACCCAGCCGTATACGATCACCATTGAGAGCAACCATGTGTCCGGCGAGGAGCAGGGGTATATGAAGCTGTTTATCCCCTGCGGCGGAGCAGACGATCCCCGTCCTATCAAGATGCGCCAGCGGGGCAGCGACGGCAAGTGGTTCTTGTGGGAGCAGTATCTGCTGACGGGTGTGCGCACGCCGAAGGCTGCCGATCCGTGGGCATGATGGCTTGACAAGGAGGGAAAATATGGATATTCGGGGAATTTGGAAGGTCAAGGAGATCCGTGTGCCTACACCGGACGGAGTGAAGGTCTTCACCCCTGACAACCCGCCGCAGGAGGAGCGGTTTGAGGGCAGCGCCGAGCTGATGGGCTATCGGACGGAGTTTGCCGAGGACGGTATGCTCAACACACTTATGTTCGTGCCGGAGGAGATGCGCCAGGAGGCTGCCAAGCAAGGGGTGGAGGTCCGGGAGGACGGCTACGCCGCTGTTGAAAGCACGGTATGGAAGGAAGAGAACGGAAAGATCTACTATGACACGAAGATCGAGGGTGAAGTCCTCGGGGAAAAGGTCGATTCCTTTGCGGAGATTCCGGTCACAGAGGACGGATGCCTGCTGTATAGCTACGGAATGATCCTTCTGGAAAGAGCCTGAGTCGAATACGGATGATCCCTATGTACAATTCATAAACGGGAGAGGCTTGCTGCGGCAAGCTTCTTTCCGAAAGGCACCGAATGTGATTCGGCGCCTTTCGGAAAGGAAGAATAAATGAAAAAGCTACTTTTATGTTTTATGTTGGTATGCAACTTCTTAATATCCGTTTCCGCTTGCGCTTCAAAACATAATAATTGTAGTAATAATTATTACGGAGGGGATCCCATGGATTTCAAAAGCTTTCAGCTGGTGCAAAGCGATATGACGGCGCAGCGTCGTGTTTACGAGGGATACAAAACGGAGAACGGCGTTCATTTAGAGTATTACATAAGCACGGATGAGTGGGATGATACCATTTCGGATTATGCGGAATGCCGTGATACCATCCGCAAAATTGACGGAGACGAAAAGCTTTTCCAAAAGCTGTGTGAATTATTCGGTAATTGCAGAATTGAGAAATGGGCGGATTTTCACGGTTACGATTCTCAGGTGCTTGACGGTACCGGTATGAGTTTTAACGCTGTTCTGGCGGACGGTACGGAGGTGAATGCCGAAGGTACCAACAGCTTCCCGAAAAATTTTTCAACATTTATTCAAGAGCTTCGTAAGCTTATAACAACAGAAAAAATAACCTCGGTGAATTTTACCGACGGGGCCTATAAGATCACGCTGCCGGAAAGCTGGATCGGAACGGTTACGGCAGAATTTTCGGAAGGTCGTGTTGCCTTCTTTGTAGAAAAAAACGACGGCGGCGAGCTTACCTTCTTTATAATTGACAACGATAAATATGGTTACTCTTCGGATTCTTATAAGGGGAGAATAGAGGTCGGCCGGCTTATATCCGGGGAGGATGTGCGGTTTATTACGGCCCGGGATCATTACGCCATTGCCTCCTATGCGGCTGAGGTTTCGGAGGAGGCGCTGGAGCTTTGGAAAAATTATGAAAGCGATAAGCTTTCTATCGTGAAAAGCCTCCGGGGTGTAAACGGGTATGCGTTTTATCCTGATGTAATTGCCGCCAAACGGCAGGATTTGCGATAACGGTTCCCGAGAGGAGAAAGAGTATGAAAAGACTGATAATTGCTTTTATTACATGGATGCTTGTGGGAGTAACGGTCACCGCAGCCTGGGCGGCAGGCCCGGCGAAGCCTGTGATTGAGGCGGAAATGCCGGATTGCTATAGCTATATCGGCGGCAGTGGGATCACTTTGTTTACCAATGCCAGTGCGTCCGACGGCGGTACGCTGAAATATCAGTGGTATGTCACGGATATAGAAAACATGGCGATGATTCGCGCCATTGACTACGCAGAGGGAGAAAGCTATCAGGTGCCGGAGGAATTGGGCGTGAAATGGTACTGCTATGCTGCGTGGAATGTGGCGGGAGGTGCAGAGAGTGAGCCCACATACAGCCGCTTGATCCGGGTGGAATTCTATGAAAACAACCCTGTCCATATCCACAGCTTTGGCCAGTGGATGGTAACTACGGAGCCAACCTGCGAGGAGTCTGGTATTAAGACCCGGGAATGCGACTGCGGCGTTACCGAACGGGCTGAAGTTCCTGCTCTCGGACATCATTGGGATGCGGGAACAATAACCAGGGAACCTACTCCAAAAGCCGATGGGGAAAAGACCTATAGCTGCCTTGTCTGTAAGGCAACTATGACAGAGCCGGTAAAATACAGCGGAAGTCTTGAAGGCGACAATGATGAAAAAAGCAGCGTTGAGCTGGAAAAAGACATGAGTACCGATCTAAAAGATGACCACGAAAAAAATACAGAGCATAATTCTCCCGTGGAGAGCGAGAGGTTTTCTTTTCCGTGGTGGATCGTCGCCGTTATTGCCGCAGCGGTGATTGGTGGGGGTGTTTTGGCAATTGTTTTAATTCGGAAAGGCAATGATGAATAATGAAAAAGATCGTTCTGGACATTCAGAGCAGCTACGAAGGAGCGAAATGAGCAACTATCTACGCAGCAGCGCCGGTCGGAAACCCGACCGGCGCTCTTTTATCGGCTGTTGATGTGGGTGTGGCAGTATTAGGTGCGAAAGGCGGTGGGATAATAATTTAATCACATAAGTCTATCACAGATAGTTGATGGGAATAACACGGTCATTGCCTTTCAGTGTGATAAGCCTGTCATAAAGGCAAATCACTCCGCCCGGGCCACGCTTTGTGCCGGGAATCTTGTCGAGCAAATCGAATGCATCCATATCCTTCTTCTGTGGATCCGCATGCTTTTTCATTTCGAGAGGATACAGTGTTCCGTTTTCTTCAATCACCAGATCGATCTCGTTCATATCTTTGTCGCGGTAGAAATACAGCGGCGGTTCAACGATTCCCTTGTTATAATAACTCTTAATGACCTCGGCGATCACGAAGCTCTCAAAGAAAGCACCGGCCATAGCGCCGTTTTTCAAAACATCCGGCGTATTCCACCGGGTAAGGTAGGCAGCCAGCCCGGTATCCAAGAAATACAGCTTTGGAGTCTTCACTGCACGCTTGGTAATGTTGGTTGCGTATGGCTTCAGCATATAAACGATGTTGGAGGCTACAAGAATCGAAAGCCATCGTTCCGCTGTCGGCTGACTGATCCCGACATCCCGTGCCATAGAGGCAAGGTTGACGAGCTGCCCGGTGGACGCTGCGGCAGCCGTCATAAAGCGAGTGAATTTCACGATGTCTCCGATCTCGGACAGGTCACGGACATCCCGTTCAATATAGGTTCTCACATATGCGCCATAAAACATCTGCCAATCAAAATTCGGATTCTCACAAAGCTCCGGCATAGAGCCGCGGTGGATCATCTTCCATACCTCCTCGTATGGAATGTTGGCAAGCTGTTTTTTGCGCTCGTCAAAATACGCATCCGTCGGCAGAAACGGTGTATCATTGGACACACCGTACCGCTCACGCAAAGAGAAACCAAGCATGGTTACCAGCCCGATTCTGCCGGACAGTGATTCGCTGACGCCTTTCATCATTTGGAACTGTTGGGATCCACACATGAAAAACTGCCCTTTTTTATGCTCCCGGTCTATAAGCATCTTGATCTGAGAAAACAATTCCGGTGCCTTCTGGATTTCATCAACAAATACCGGAGGCGGATTGTCTTTGAAAAAGGTGCCGCTTTGCTCCTGTGCAGCCGCACGGACGATCAGATCGTCGAGGGTTGCATAGTTCATCCCTTCCGTAATGCGCTGAAGCATAGTGGTTTTTCCGACCTGCCGCGGGCCGGCAACAAGGATCGCACCGAACATTTCGGAAAGCGTATTCACCGTTGCTTCTGCGTGCCGTTTGATATATTTCATAAAGCTCCTCCTTTCGGCTAATTTAATATCTGATATTATTATAGCCGGATTTCTCGAAAAAATCAACCGGTTTCACGAATTCTTTTCAAATTCATTGTGGTACAAGATTGAAATCCGGAAAACTACTTGAAATCCACCTCGTTTTCTGCTATAATTTTATTTTAAGTTTCATTGATTGCATTTTTGCAGTTATAGTTTTCAGGTTACACAGTGTCTGAGAGAGCATCTTTCAGGCACTATTTTTATGCTTTCTAACGGGAAGCACAGAACCGGGCGGACACATAGGGACCTCCCTCTGTGTTTACAATTTCATCCTGGCCGTTTGGCAACAAAGCACTCAGAGAATGTGTAAATTCATTCTTTGGGTGCTTTTTTTATATAGATCGGAGCCGTAGGGTTCCCCCAACCTTTTTTCTCGGGGAGCCTTATGGCTTGCCGTAACTATATATGGACGAGAAAACGCCCCATATGCACCTTTCTTTCGTCCCACTGACGGAGGACGGGCGGCTCTGTGCAAAAGAAATCGTAGGCAATAAGAAGAAGCTGACACAGTGGCAGGACCGATTTTGGGAGCACATGGTCAAGAAATACCCAGACCTGGAGCGCGGCGAGAGTGCCGGTGAAACCGGACGTGACCATATCCCGCCAAGGGTGTTCAAGGAGATGGCTCGTTTGACGAAACAGGCGGAGCGGCTGGATATGCTGCTTTCCGATGTGATGCTCAGCAACTACAAGGAGCGCACGGCGCAGGTCATGGCGTTTCTGGATAAGTATATTCCGGATGTTGCTGCAATGGAGACACAGATGGAGAAGTATCATAAATGTTTTACCGCGGCGGAAGCGGAAAAGGCTGTATTAAAAGCAGAAAACGAGAGCTTGACGGATAAGTTGGAAAAAAGTCAGCAGCAGAGTACCCTCAAGAAACTGCAAGATGCCAAGCTGCAAAGTGATTACGAAGCGGCGCAGGCTGCTCTTGAACGGATTCCACCGGATATTATTAAGGCATACACACAGCGGGGCAACCGGGAAAGGAAGGTTGATCAGTATAGCGCACTGGAATAAGGATGAATGGAGCGGCCTTGCCGATTTGCTTGCAAACCTGATAGAGAAATATGCGGCGGTTCTGGATTTGGACAACCTTCCGGAACCGCCGTATTCTTTTGGCGACAAAGAAACTGTAAATAATTTGGAACATCCAGAGGAAAGCATTGAAAACACAGAAACGGCATGATATAATTATCGTGCAATTGATGTCCAAACTAAATGTGGGGAGAAAAAAGTGTCCCTGCATTGAGGTACATAAACTTGACGGAGTGAATGACATGAATGGAAAGAATAAGAATAACAATCCGTCCGAGATGATGATTTATACCACAGAGGACGGCTTGACAAAGATCGAAACGACCTTCGATGGCGATACCGTTTGGCTTTCCGTTGACCAGATGGCGGAGCTGTTTCAGCGTGACAAATCTACCATTTCCAGACATGTCAAGAACATCTTCACTGAGGGCGAATTGAAGCGAGAAGCAGTTGTTGCAAATTTTGCAACAACTGCCGCTGACGGCAAAACCTATCAGGTGGATTACTATAACCTCGATGTCATCATTTCTGTCGGTTACCGTGTGAAGTCTCAGCGCGGCGTACAGTTTCGTATTTGGGCAACGGGAATTTTGAAGGAGTATATGCGAAAAGGCTTTGCCCTTGATGACGAACGCTTGAAAAACCTGGGCGGCGGCGGATACTTCAAGGAGCTGCTGGAGCGTATCCGCGATATCCGCGCTTCCGAGAAGGTGTTTTATCGACAGGTGCTTGAAATCTACGCAACCAGTATTGACTATGACCCCAAGGCGGAAATCTCCATTCAGTTTTTCAAGAAAGTCCAAAATAAAATTCATTATGCCATTCATGGGCAAACAGCGGCGGAGGTCATCTACACACGCGCCGACGCAGAGAAGGAATTCATGGGTCTGACTACTTTTTCGGGCAGCCAGCCCACGCTGAAAGAGGCGGTAGTTGCCAAGAACTATCTGAACGAGAAAGAGCTTCGTGCTATGGGGCAGCTTGTGTCCGGCTATCTGGATTTTGCGGAACGACAGGCAGAGCGAGAGCAGGCAATGACCATGCAGGACTGGTCGGAGCATCTTGATCGGATTCTGACCATGAGCGGAGAGCAGCTGCTGATTGGTAGTGGAAGTGTCAGCCATAAGCAGGCTATCGACAAAGCAACCGGCGAGTACAGAAAATACAAAGCCCGTACTCTCAGCGAAGTTGAGCGCGATTATCTGGCTTCCATCAAGCTGTTGGAGCAGAAAACAGATAAAAAGTAAGCTGGGGTGGAGAAGATGCGATGAAAAAAGAAAGGATAAAAGTCTATATCTACACGCGGGTGTCCACCGCTATGCAAATTGATGGGTATTCTCTGGATGCCCAGAAGTCCCGAATGAAAGCCTTTGCCGACTTCAACGATTATGAAATTGTGGGCGAATATGAGGACGCCGGAAAATCCGGCAAGTCCATAGAAGGCAGGATCCAGTTCAATCAAATGATGGAGGATATCAAGTCCGGCAAAGACGGCGTGTCCTATGTGCTGGTGTTCAAGCTGTCTCGATTCGGCAGAAATGCGGCGGACGTGCTGTCCACCTTGCAGGTGATGCAGGATTTTGGCGTCAATCTGATCTGCGTGGAGGACGGGATTGATTCCTCCAAGGACGCCGGAAAGCTGATGATCTCTGTTCTCTCAGCTGTGGCAGAGATCGAGCGTGAGAATATCCGTGTGCAGACCATGGAGGGCAGAATCCAAAAAGCCCGTGAAGGGAAATGGAACGGCGGTTTTGCGCCCTACGGCTATAAGCTGGAAAAGGGGCAGCTTTTCATCAATGAGGAAGAAGCAGCGGCAATCCGCGTGATTTTTGACCAGTATGTGCATACGGACACCGGTGCAAACGGTCTTGCAAAATACCTTGCGACCCACGGGATTCACAAAATCCAGCGGCAAAACGGGAAAAATCCCCTGTTTGATTCTGCGTTGATCCGCAGAATTCTGAAAAATCCGGTTTACTGCGGGAAAATCGCCTATGGCAGACGCAGAACAAAAAAGGTGCATGGTACCCGAAACCATTACCGTCTTGTGGAGCAGGATGACTATTTGCTGGTTGACGGACTGCATGAGGGAATTGTCTCCGAAGAACTATGGCACGAGGCGCAAGTCAAGCTGTTGGCACAAGCGGAAAAATACGAACGCGTCAACAGAGGCAAGGATACAAAAATACATCTGCTGTCCGGCATTGTGAAATGCCCGGTTTGCGGCGTGGGAATGTATGGAAACAAAAGCATCAAGCACAAGGCGGACGGCTCAAAATACAAGGATTTTTATTACTATGGCTGTAAACACCGTGCGATGACGCGCGGTCATAAATGCGACTTCAAGAAGCAGATCAATGAAGAACTGCTGGACAGCGCCGTTGCTGAGGTTATCGTAAAGCTGGTAAGCAATCCGAAGTTCGCTGCCATGATGCAGGAAAAGATCAGCATGAAGGTGGATACCTCCGCTATCGAGCAGGAGATCGCCAATTACGAAAAACAGCTTCGTCAGAACTATTCCATCAAGTCCAGATTGATTGAGGAAATTGATACCCTCGACCCGGACGATAAGCACTACATCAAGCGCAAGGCAGACCTTGATGATCGGCTTTACAAGATGTATGATAAGATCGAGGATACAGAAAACCAGCTCGTTGCCGCCAGAGCCAAGAAGATGGCGATCGAGGCGGAAAAGCTGACGGGCGACAACATCTACAAGGTGCTGATTTACTTCGATAAGCTCTATTTCGTCATGGACGATGAGGAAAAGCGGCAGCTTATGGAGTCCCTTATTTCTGAAATCCAGATTTACGAGGAACGCCAGCCCAACGGCCAGTGGCTCAAGTCCATCAAGTTCAAGCTCCCAATCATTGCGGAGGATATGAGCTTGAGTTTGGACAATGATGCACATATGGAGACGGTGTGTCTATTGACCAAGCGTCCGGACTGAGGCAGAAATGCGGCATCATTGAGCGCGAGAACTACAATAAGCCAAAATTCGAAAACGCTAAACAGCCGCAATGCCCACCGGAGAAGGAAAAGGCAATTACGGAGGCATTACGTCACTTTGGGATGATTTGAGGCGGATGTCTTAATCATAAAAGGAACGGTGAGGGTATGAAATACAAAATCGCAATCTGCGATGACTCCGGTGCGGACAGGCAGTTTGTTTTGAATATGGTGCGCGCGTGGGCCTCGTCCGCCGGTCACACGGTGCATATCGACGACTTCCCCTCCGCCGAGAGCTTCCTGTTCCGCTACGCAGAAGAAAGCGACTACGACATTCTCCTGCTGGATATCGAAATGGGCGCGATGGACGGCGTCACGATGGCAAAAGAGCTTCGCAAGAGCAACGACACGGTGCAGATCATTTTCATCACCGGCTACTCCGATTACATTTCAGAGGGCTACGAGGTAGCGGCGCTCCACTATCTGATGAAGCCCGTGAAGGAAGAAAAGCTCCGGTCGGTGCTGAACCGCGCCGTGGAAAAGATAACAAAAAACGAACGGGTCCTGCATTTCGAGGCCGGCGGAGAAATGGTGCGTGTGCCGATTTATCAGATTCGATATGCAGATGTGCTCGGCAACTATGTGACCGTTCACGCGCGAACAGATGTGACGGTGAAAATGACATTGGGCGAGCTTGAAAAGCAGCTCGACGAGTGCTTCTACCGCGTGGGGCGCTCTGCGCTCGTGAATCTGACGCAGATCAGCCGCGTCACCAAGACGGAGATCCGGCTGAGCGACGGAACCGCCATCCCGCTGCCGCGGGGCGCGTATGAGGGCGTCAACCGTGCCATTATCAACATGAGGTAAGGCGTATGGAATTGTTTGCAAAGAAAATCGAAAAGCAGCTCGCCTCCTATCAGCAAGAGCTGATCGAAACGCATTATCGCGAAGTAGACAATATGTACCGCCAGATCCGCGGCTGGCGGCACGACTACCGCAACCATATCCAGACCATGAAGGCTTACGCTGCCGCGGGAGATTGGGACGCCATCCGAAACTACCTCGACCTGCTGGACACCGATCTGCAAACCGTAGACACGGTCATCAAGACCGGCAATCCCATGACCGACGCCATCTTGAACTCCAAAATCTCCCTTGCAAAGGCAAAGGGCATCGAGGTAGTGGCGGATGCCCACATCCCCGTCCGGCTGAAGTCCTCGGAGATCGATCTCTGCTGCATCCTCGGCAATCTCTTCGACAACGCCATTGAGGCCAGCATGAAGCTGCCGGAGGATAAGCGCCTCATCCGGGTCTATATGGATATGAAAAACACCCAGCTCTACATCTCCTTCACCAATTTTACCGCCGGGAAGAAAATGCAGAAGGAGGGAGGGCTGTTCCGCAGCACCAAGGGCGAGGGGCATGGCTTTGGCCTTGTTCGCATCGACGCCATCGTGGAGCGGCTGGACGGATACATCAGCCGCAACAGCGAGGACGGTGCATTCACCACTGAAATACTGCTTCCGCAGGAGTGATACCAAAACCTGTTAAAAAGCTTGAAAAGCTTTTTATAGCACCGAAGGTGCGTCAGGTTTTGTATGGGACGTCACAGCGTGCCCTTGCACGCTGTGCGTGCGCGTAGCGCACGGGATTCCTGATTAAATTTTTTAATCAGGAATCAGTATGAGAGCTGCAATTCATCCCCCGGAAAAAGCGATTCGTCCCCGGAATCAACCGGGGACGATTTTTTCTGCTATGCTATGCGTGTGAGGTGAAACGACATGAAACACAGAGAAAAACCGAAGTACAGCGTCCGGCAAAATGTCTGCTTTATGGTGCGGACCGCTTGGGAGAAGCGCAGGAGAGTGCTGCTCCTTTGCGTTGTGGTCGCGGCCATCAAAGTGGCGTTGGATTTGGCGCAGCTCTATGTCACACCGGAAATTCTTACGAGGGTGGAGCAGGGCGTTCCCGTGGGGGAGTTGCTGACAACTATCGGATTTTTCACAGCGGCACTTCTTCTCTTACAGGGGGCTGCGGCGTATTGCGATGCCATCCGGATGCCCGGTGAGGTCGATGTTCGCTGTGCCATCATCCGCATGATCTCCCGGAAAAGCGGCGAGACCTCCTACCCAAATGTCCACGACTCCAAAATTCTGAAGCTGGAGGAGCAGGCGCAGCGGGCCACCAGCGGCAACGACGATGCGGCGGAGCATATTTGGCGAACGCTGACGGAGCTGCTGGCAAATCTCGGCGGCTTTGCCGTATATCTGCTGCTGTTCTCCCGCTTGAGCCGCTTTTTGATCCTGCTGGTGGTGCTGACCGCCGCAGCAGACTTCTTCGTTTCCCACTACATCAGTGAGTGGGAGTACCGCCACCGGGATGAACGGGAACAGTCTGACAAGGAACTGCACTATTTTCTGACGCAGCCTCGGCAGATACAGCTTGCCAAGGACATCCGCGTCTTTGGTTTAGCCCCTTGGCTGCGGGAATTGCGGGAAAAATCCATGAAGGCACTCTCCGCCTTCATCGCCCGCCGGGAAAGGACTTATCTCTGGGCTAATGTGGCTGACATGGCGCTGACGCTTCTTCGCAACGGCATCGCGTATGCGTATCTGATTCGGCAAACTCTGGTACATGGCTGGCCTGCATCGACATTTTTGCTCTACTTTACCGCCGTCAGCGGCGCTGCATCGTGGGTGACCGGCATCCTGACCCAGTGCAGCCAACTGCATAAGGAGAGCATCGACCTGTCCAAAATACAGGAATATCTGAACATTCCGGAGCCGTTTCGGTTTGAGGGCGGAGTGCAGCCGCCCGCAGCCGACGGGTATGAGCTGCGGCTGGAGAACGTGTCCTTCCACTATCCGGGCACGGAGAGGGATATTCTCAGACACATAGACCTGACCATCCATCCCGGCGAAAAGCTGGCGGTGGTGGGCTTGAACGGTGCGGGCAAGACCACCATGGTTATGCTGCTTTGCGGCTTCTACGACCCCACCGAGGGGCGCGTGCTGCTAAACGGGCAGGATATTCGTGAATTTGACCGCAGCGCGTATTACCGCCTGTTTTCCGCCGTGTTTCAGGGGTTTTCCATTTTGGATACCACCATTGCGGAATGTGTTGCCCAGACCACCGAGCATATCGACAGAGTAAAAGTCGATCACTGCCTTGCACAGGCCGGCTTGACAGAGGCTATTGCCAAATTCCCCCAAGGGGTGGATACCCACTTTGGCCGGGAGGTGTATGTGGACGGCGTACAGCTCTCCGGCGGCCAGACCCAGCGGCTGATGCTGGCGAGAGCGCTTTATAAGGACGGGCCCATCCTCGTTCTGGACGAGCCTACGGCGGCGCTGGATCCCATTGCGGAAAACGATATTTACCAAAAGTACAGCGATATGACGGCGGGTAAGACCTCCGTGTTCATCTCCCACCGGCTGGCGTCCACCCGCTTCTGTGACCGCATCCTCTTTATAGCAGACGGCGGCATCGCCGAGGAGGGTACCCACAAGGAGTTACTGGCAAAGGGCGGTGCTTATGCGGAGCTATTTGCCGTGCAGAGCCGCTATTATCAGGAAGGAGGTATGCAGGATGAAGAAGAAAGCTGAGGGCATGAGCCTGCGGGAGACCTTTGCCATCCACCGCCGGGCGGCACGAGATATGCGCCGGATCGCACCGGGCTGCTTTATGCCGTTTATCCTCTGTGCTGTTGTGGAGGCAGCATCGCCCTATGCGGTCATCTGGCTCTCCGCCCGGCTTGTCGATGAACTATCCACCCTTCGCAGACCGGAGATTCTGGCCAAATGGGTCCTTTGGATCGTAGCGGTCAGTGCTGCGGCAGAGCTGCTCAAGGCCGTGCTGGAGAGGTGGAAAAATGTCCGGAGCGAACTGCTTGACAGACAGAAAGAAGTTCTGTATACCGAGAAATTTCTGCGGATGGATTATGCCGACTGTGACAGGCAGGAAACACGTGATCTGTTCTCTCAGATCCGGCAGAATGCCGACTGGTCCGGTTGGGGCTTTGCCCATCTCAAGCTGTACTATACGCAGGCAGTCCAAGGCATCACCGGCATTTTAGGGGCTGCCGCCTTGACGGTGAGCCTGTTCACCCGGCAAGTCCCGACCTCGGCGGGAAAATTGACCGCTCTCAATCACCCGCTTTTCCTTGTGGGCATCCTTCTGCTGATTGCCGCCGTTACCTGCCTTGGTCCGGCGCTGGTCGGCAGAGCCTATTCTGCCTGGAACACGCTGGCAGAGCAGGTATGCTTCGGCAATCGCGTGTTCAGCCACTTCGTTTTCATGCAGCCGGGGGACAAGGAAAAAGACATGGATCGCAGAATGTACCGCCAGAGCGAACTGGCGGAGCATTATGTCCGCACAGTGAATATCTTCGGCGTGGGCTCTCCCGTGGCAAAGGCGTCCCAAACCACTGTGGGACTGAGCAAGGCGCTGGCCGCCTCTCTATCCGCTGTTCTCTCCGGCGTTGTGTATGTGTTCGTATGCTTGAAGGCGCTGGGCGGTGCCTTCGGCATCGGCAGCGTGACCCAGTATGTCAGCGCCGTGACCACATTTTCCGGCAACGCCGCCCTGCTACTGAGCACCGTCAGTCATATGCGGGCCAATGCTGAGTTCCTCAAGGCCATCTATACGTTTCTCGACATTCCCAATTCCATGTATCAGGGGAGTCTCACCACCGAAAAGAGGTCGGATCGTCAGTATGACGTGGAGTTTCGGGATGTATCCTTCCGTTATCCCGGCTCGGACATCTGGGCGCTGCGCCATGTGAATATGAGGTTCAAGGTCGGAAAAAGGCTTGCCATCGTGGGCGAAAACGGCAGCGGCAAGACCACCTTCATCAAGCTCCTGTGCCGCCTGTACGACCCGCAGGAGGGGCAGATTTTGCTCAACGGCATCGACATCCGCAAGTACCGCTATGACGATTACATGGGCATATTTTCCGTGGTATTTCAGGATTTCCAGCTCATCTGCCAGCCCTTGGGCAACAATGTGGCGGGCAGCATGGAATATGACCGTGACCGGGCAAGGAAAGCTCTGATCGATGCAGGCTTCGCAGACCGTCTTGCAGCGATGGAAAAGGGTCTGGACACCATGCTTTACAAAAATCTCTCCGAGGACGGTGTCGAGGTTTCCGGCGGCGAGGCGCAGAAGATCGCCATTGCCCGCGCGCTCTATAAAGACGCGCCCTTCATCATCCTCGACGAGCCAACGGCGGCGCTGGACCCCATCGCCGAGGCGGAGATCTACAGTAAGTTCGATGAGATCGCAGGCAATAAGACTGCCATCTATATCTCCCACCGCCTGTCCTCCTGCAAATTCTGCGACGAGATCGCCGTGTTCCACGAGGGCGCGGTCATCCAGCAGGGCAGTCACGCCGAATTGCTCGCCGATCGGAGCGGCAAATACTACGCGCTCTGGAACGCACAGGCGCAGTATTATACGGAGTGAAGCTGCTCTGTGCGTCAGAAAGAAACCGCTGTAATCCCCATCCCACGAAAGATGGAGATTACAGCGGTTTTGCATTTTCTGAGCAGGCATTGCAAGCTGCAATTTGGCAGTTTGTATATGCCGTTGCCGACATAACCGGCGTGTGCTATGCCCTGTATCTGCTGAAGCCGGATTTTATCGCCGTCTCTCCTATCCATGTTGGCTGCGGGCAGGTATGGTGTGCCCATGGCCTGGTGCCGGTACCCGCACCGGCTACGGTCCATCTTCTGGAGGGCATTCCGTGCTATGGCGGCCAGGTCAGGGGCGAGCTGTGTACCCCCACCGGCGCTGCGCTGTTGGCGCACTTCGGGCAGATGTTTGGCTCCATGCCTTTGATGAGGACAAAAACGGTCGGATACGGTATCGGGAAAAGGGAGTTCCCGGCGGCCAACTGCGTCCGCGCCTTCTGGGGCGAGGCCGATGAATCGGACTTACAATGCGGCAGGTGCTGACAATCGAAAACCACACAATCCAATTTTCAGCTCATCAGCAAAAAAGGAAGTCCGTCGCTCATCGGTACGGACTTCCTTTTGCGTTTTCTGAGCAGGCGTTCCAAACTGCATTTTTTGACAGTTTGGATACCCGTCCGCTTCAACATCTGTGACAATGGGGCCAGGCGTGAGCCTGGCCCCAACATTCAGTATAGAACCAAGAGACGGGCCGAAGCCCGTCTCTTTATTATTGCTCAGGCGTTGAGGATGTTCATGAACTCCTCGCCGGTGATGGTCTCCTTTTCGTGCAGGAACTTAGCCAGCTCATCCAGCTTCTGCCGGTCGTCCCGCAGGATCTGCAATGCCTTCTGGTGCTGCCGCTCCACCAGCTCCACCACCAGCCGGTCGATTTTGGCCTGGGTCTCCGGCGAGCAGGCCAGGGAGGCGTCGCCGCCCAGATACTGGTTGGTAACGGTCTCCAGGGCCACCATGCCGAATTCGTCGCTCATGCCGTACCGGGTCAGCATGGCCCTGGCCAGCTTGGTGGCCTGCTCAATGTCGTTGGAAGCGCCGGTGGTGACGGAGCCGAACACCACTTCCTCGGCGGCGCGTCCGCCGGTAAGGGTGGCGATCTTGTTTTCCAGCTCTTCCTTGCTCATCAGGTAGTGGTTGCCCTCGTCCACCTGCATGGTGTAGCCCAGGGCGCCGGAGGTCCGGGGAATGATGGTGATCTTCTGCACCGGGGCGGAGTGGGTCTGGCGTGCCGCCACCAGGGCGTGGCCGATCTCGTGATAGGACACGATCCACTTCTCCCGATCGGTGAGAATGGCATTCTTCTTCTGATACCCGGCGATAACGGTTTCGATGCTCTCCTCCAGGTCCGCCTGGGTCACCAGCTTCCGGCCGTCCCGCACCGCCCGCAGGGCGGCCTCGTTGACGATGTTGGCCAGCTCCGCGCCGGACGCGCCGGAGGCCATCCGGGCCACGGTGGAAAAGTCCACGTTCTCCGCCAGCTTGATCTTCTTGGCGTGGACCTTCAGAATCTCCTCCCGGCCCTTCAGGTCCGGCAGCTCCACCGGCACCCGGCGGTCAAACCGGCCGGGACGGGTCAGAGCCGGATCCAGAGACTCCGGCCGGTTGGTAGCCGCCAGGATGATCACGCCGGAGTTATCGTCGAAGCCGTCCATTTCCGTCAGCAGCTGGTTCAGGGTCTGCTCCCGCTCATCGTTGCCGCCGTACTGGCCGCCGCTGCGCTTCTGGCCGATGGCGTCGATCTCGTCGATGAACACGATGCAGGGGGCCTTCTCCTTGGCCTGGCTGAACAGGTCCCGGACCTTGGACGCGCCCATGCCCACGAACATCTCCACAAACTCCGAGCCGGAGATAGAGAAGAAGGGCACCTGGGACTCGCCTGCCACGGCCTTGGCCAGCATGGTCTTGCCGGTGCCCGGAGGGCCCACCAGCAGGATGCCCTTGGGCATGGAGGCGCCGATCTCCTGATACTTACTGGGGTCGTGGAGATAGTTCACGATCTCCTGCAGGTTCTCCTTGGCCTCATCCTCGCCGGCCACGTCGGCAAAGCGGATGCCCTGGGAGGACTGGACATAGATCTTGGCATTGGACTTCCCCGCGCCGAACATCATGGAGCCGGGGCCTCCGGCCCGGTCCGTCAGCTTCTTGGTCATCAGCTGGCCGATGGCGATGAAGATGATGATGGGCAGGATCCACGTCAGCACAAAGCTCAGCAGAGGCGAGGTCTGCTCCACAATGTCCCGGGTAAACTCCGCCCCGGCGTCGTACAGCCGCTGGGTCAGGTCCGGGTCGTTCATGGGCCCGGTTTTATAGACCTTGCTGCCGTCCTTGTTGGTGAAGATGATCTGGTTGTCCTCCACCTCCACCTGGCCGATCTCCTTGTTTTCGGTCATGGTCATGAAGGTGCCGTAGTCCACCTCCTGCACTGCGTGCCGGGCCACCAGGGGCACCAACAGAAAGTTGATCAGCAGCAGCACCACCAGGGCGACGCCGTAATAATAGATCAACGGTTTTTTCGGGGGCTTAACTTCTTTCATATGTCGTCCTCCTGCGTCAGCCGGGTCCGAATCCCCGGAATTTTGGGATATGATACCACGCCTTCCCGCGAAAATCAACAGGATTTTGTGAACAAACCGGGGGTTTTTCGAGGAAAAGAGGACGGGGCTGCAGCTTGGCTCTCCCTCTGGGAGAGCTG
>OMAM01000140.1_pt1 | contig 52124 bp, 51 predicted proteins | sample 1644621 | NCBI WGS metagenome assembly OMAM01 (sample SAMEA103958120, study PRJEB25191) | human gut metagenome | biome: human-associated habitat [ENVO:00009003]; feature: intestine environment [ENVO:2100002]; material: feces | place: Germany | collected 2013/2015 | reverse complement strand
GTTTACGTTCCAACCTCTCTTATTCTCCTTTGGCTGCTTTAGAGCTTTATGTTAAGTCTAGTAAAACTAATTTTTGTTCTCGATTTTTCTCGTTGCAAAGAGAATTATTTTTCTTATAACCATCAGTTATTTATACATACATTAATATAAATACAGATAAATTTGGCATAAACTTTACAAATATCTTCATAAATGGAATAAATATGTTCTTATACGGAATGGTGGATACTTAGATTTAACAATACAAAAAAAGTTCTGCCTGCAACTTAACGTTTGCAAACAGAACTTTCTTTATCGGGAATTTCTTTCATCCATATTGCAATATCAATATGAATTTTGCTTTAGCCTTTTATTTTGCTATGCAATTTTCTGTAATTTAAGCTTCCTGTTTCTTTGGAATCACAACCGATGCTCCGATGCTGACGAGCAATACGAGAAGGATAATGACGAGAGAAGCTACTGCATCTATCTCGAAGAAATCGTGGATGAGCATCTTCACACCGATGAACACCAATAGCACGCTTACACCCACCTTCAGATAGCGGAACTTATCGGCTATCGCTGCCAAGAGGAAGAAGAGCGCTCGTAGGCCCAAGATGGCGAAGATGTTGGAGAAGAACACGACAAACGGGTCGAGTGATACTGAGAATACGGCAGGAATACTGTCGAAAGCAAATATCAGATCGCAAAACTCGATGAATACCACCGTCATCACCAAAGGACCTAAGTGCAGACGTCGCTGCATGAACTTCACCACAGGATGTTCAAGTGCATTGATTTCTTCCTTCTTATTTCTATTCAGGAACATCTTGGCTCCGCTATAAACTAAGAATCCTCCGAATACAAGCAATATCCAGGCAAATCGGCTGATGAGGGCTGCACCTGCAAAGATGAAGACAAAGCGAAGTACGATGGCTCCCAAGATTCCCCAGTTTAATACATGCTGATAATCTTTCTTATCCACTCCGAATGAACTGAAGATCATCATCATCACAAAGAGATTATCTACGGAGAGCGTCTTCTCTATCAGATAACCTGAGATGTAAGAGATGGTCATGTAGTGGCGATATTGCTGCAGACTTGCCTCATAGTCATTCGAATTCAGCTTGAGATGAGAAGCATAGCGTGAGGCTATCAGTTTCAAATCGTCAAAGTTCTCGATGCCGTGCACCATATCGCCATGGAAGTAGATGAATACGGCGAAGGCGAGGGCGAGAATAATCCAAACTGCTGTCCAGGATCCAGCTTCCTTGATGGAAACTACATGCGCCTTTCGGTCGATAACCAGCATGTCTAATACGAGTATGGCAGCGATGAATATCACAAAGCCCACCAAAAACATCGATTCAGTAAAAACATGTTCCATTTTTTCTTTTCTTACCTATTTTATATATATAATACCTAAATTATTCCTATTTCATCCAAATCTGATTCATATCATAAAATAACCAGATTCTTTATCATAGAATTTTCATATTCATTTCAACCGTTACTAACGTGGCGCAAAATTAGAAAAAATATTCGAAATAGAGAAAGTTCCATGAGGAAACTTAATTGAATTTAACGTGAATAATGAGGAATGTAATAGGATTGTAATATGCAGAGGGAAGAAAAAGGGTGATTGAGAGATATTAGTCCATCAGGATTGGCACAACTTCCTCTTCATTAGGCCAATGGGGCAGATAGAGCAGTGGGCGAGGGGTGCCCCCCAAGCCCGACCAGTCTATCTGTTTCACGTAGTCAAAATCGGGAGGACCGAAATCGAAGCTTCGACCATAGAGGACTATGGCTCCCCGACCTTCGTCTATTTTCCATAGTCCTCCACCGTATGTGCATTGCTCTCCTGGAGCCAGCATATCACGGTGCAAATAAACGTGTCCGAATCTCAGTACACCCTCTCTATTGATAATGAATTTCTGAAACATGAATTTTATTATTTATTCTGTTTTATCAGCCTTGTCATTTTATCTGCGACAAAATTATAAAGCTTTTGAATGCAATACAAAGATTATTTTTCTTTCCAAAACAGTTGGTCAATAAACTCATAGCGCTTCTCCATCTGGGCATCAGCTTTTACCTCAGTATTCACATCTATCTGAAGCACAGGAGCTACGGACTTGCCGTTGGTAGATGGCCATTCCGGCAGACCCAAACCGTTTGGATTGCCCGTCTTCACAAAGTTTACATAGTACTGACTGAAGATTTCGCTAATCATGTAATCCTCAGGTTGCCAGTTGAACACGCGGTTGGTAGGCAAAGTGCCCATTGCATATTCTATGTCGGCAGAGTGAACGGCTCCCTTATCCTGTGGAGCAGGAGCAGCACCATCCTTAGCATCCACTACGCCACCAGCCAAAGCTGCCACCTTGCCCTTGATAGCCATTGCAGGACGAGGATGACAATAACGATAGCGATATACAGGCTGTCCACCGGTCAACTTGTGCATGTTGCCCCACTTCCAGGTAGAATAATCCAGGAAGATATCCGAAGCCAGATTCACGCCCGGCTGCTCCAACACATCCTTGTCGCTGTTGATTCCGTAAAGACGGAAGAGTTCGTCGATGTTCTCTTCTCCGAAGGTAGCCTTGGCGCCAGCTTTCAGGTTCTCAACGGTAGGTTGCTTGCCCATCAATACCGCTCCAGGGTTCATCTCCAGGTTGTTGCCGCCAATGAGCAGAGGCACCTTGGTCTGTTCGCCCTTGGCAAATACCTCTGTAGGCTGTTCTTTCATGAAATATCCGTCGATATTATAGACAGGAACCGCTCTTACTCCCGCCAGCATCATCAGTTCTTCGGCAGGCAGGGCACGAAGTTCGTTGAGGTTCTTCATACCTACATTCTTTTTCACCTTCTTGCCCGTTTTCTTGCCTATCTTCTCGGCTATTTTCTGGGCAAGCTGCACGCCTTTCTCTTCAGCTTCCTTCAGTGTAGCAACTTTCTTGAAGCCCATCACCGAACCGCTCGAACCCATAGCCTGTGCAAAAAGCCCCTGACAGAGAGGAGAAGCCATCAGAGCACTAACCGACATAGAGCCGGCTGATTCACCTACAATGGTAATACGGTTAGGGTCGCCACCGAAAGCCTCGATATTATTCTTTACCCATTGGATAGCAGCTACCTGGTCCATGAAACCATAGTTTCCTGAGCCCTTATAGGAAGTCTCCTTGGAGAGCTGAGGATGAGCAAAGAAACCGAAGATGCCCTCACGGTAATTGGCCGTGATAGAGATGATTCCCTTTCTCGCCATCGCATCACCAGCATATCGAGGTTCGCTTCCGCTACCAGCCATCAATCCTCCACCATTGAAATAAATCAATACCGGCAGATGCTCCTTCATCGTCTTGGCGGGAGTCCATATATTCAGGTAGAGACAGTCCTCGCTATTGTTCTTTGTTCCGAAGTTCATATCACCGAAGATAGGTTCCTGCATCGGGTTCGCTCCGAATTCCTTTGCCATGCGTACGCCCTGCCATTTCTGTACAGGCTGCGGAGCCTTCCAGCGGAGGTTTCCTACCGGAGGGGCAGCGAATGGAACCCCCTTGAATACAGTGATGCCTGAGAGGTCTTTTCCTTCGAGGATACCTTCGGCAGTCGTAACCTGAGTCTGCGCCATCATTCCCATAGCAGGGAGCAGGAAGGCGATGGATAAAAGTAGTTTTTTCATATCTTAAATCTGTTTGTTTGCAATGATACTGCAAAAATAAACAAAATATCATTACCTTGTCTTGTTCATGCTTATTTTTAAAATCTTTTTGCAAAAAAATAAGGGCAGGCCCCTCATGATGAGAAACTTACCCTTTTTCTGATTGTTGTATTATAAATTCTTGGCTTTTTCCGGTTCATTGGTTGTCACGTAATCGATGCCTTGCTTAAAGAAATATTTGATGGCTTTTAGATTGTTGACTGTCCAGACATTGGTAATCAGGCCGAGTTTCCTGGCTTCCTTGATCCATAACGGATGTTCGTAGAAAACGCTATCTTCGTAATCGATGCCTGCATAGCCTGCATCCTTGGCATCGAGAGGGGAGAGGTCGCCGTTGAGATAGGAAACCTTGGCTCCTGGAGCGTGGCGAACGAGATAATCGCAGGCATGCTTACTGAAGGATATATATTCTGTTCTTGCTTCCAGTCCAGCCTCTCTTACCATCTTCAGGGTGGCATCGATACAGCGGTCTTCATCACTCTTTTGGATATGCTCCTTTACTTCGAGGATGAGCTTCATATCGCCCAATGACTTGGCAGCATTGAGATAGTCCTTCAAGGTAGGAATCTTCTCGCCATTCTTGAGTCGCTTGTCTTTGATGTCGGCATAGTTGGCATTCTCTATCTTGATGCCGTCAACGTCATCATCATGAAAAACTACCACCTCGCCGTCGCGTGTGATGTGAACATCAAATTCAGAGCCGTAAACCCCTATCTTATAAGAGTTCTGAAGAGAAGAGATGGAGTTCTGGGCAGAATCTTCTGTCTTCCAATAGCCTCTGTGGGCAATCACCTGCTGGGCTCTATCCTTGGCTGAGGATGGGAGAATCACTCCCATCAGCAGCATCATATAAATCAAAAATCTTTTCATTGTTTTTATCTTTAATATATTTCTTCAATATGTATTTCGTTATACGTATGAAACGTATTCCAGTCTGCACTTATTGTCTTAGAATCCCATTTTAAACATCACGCCGACAACGGAGCGGGAACCGCCGATGTAGGTTGGGAAACCAATCTGTCGGCCGGAATTACCTGCATCTACGATATATTTCTCATCGAGTACGTTCTTGCCAAAGGCTCCAATCTCGTAGTAAACCTTGCCTGGCTGGAAACGGTAACCGGCTGTGAAGTTGAGCAGTCCGTAGGCATCCTGGGTAAACTCTGGCTCGTTGCTCTCTTCGAAGAACACCTTCGATTTCCATGAATAGGTAGGGCGGAGATAGAAGGAAGCCTTCTCGCCGGTTGGCACGTTCAGGTCGAAGCCGATGGCAAAACTGTTCTTTGGAGTAAGGCGAAAGCGGTTGCCGGCATAAAGCTGTGCGTTTCCGTTGTCATCCTTGTCGTTGAACTTGCCCTCGATGTACGACCAGTTGCCGAAGAGATTCAGGTAGCGGCATGGAGAGTAGCTGATGCTTGCCTCCAGACCGAAACTGTGGGCACGACCTGCATCATCGTATTCAAACTTGCTGGTGGTAGCGTTGAAAACCGATGTCTGATAGTTATACCAGTCATAATAGTAAGCGCAGAAATCGTAATTCAATCTGCCTTGCAGGAGACTTCCCTTTACACCTGCCTCGTAGCTGTAGATGATTTCAGGGTCGAGTGTCTCGAAATCCTTAGGATCGTTGTTGAAATATAGCACTCCCGGACGACGGCCACGAGCCACGCTGGCGTAGATGTTGTTGCGCCCAATCATATAGTTGAGGGCAGCACGACCTACCCACGACCAGTAGCTCTCCTTGGCAGTTACTTTGGCGCCACCCTCGGTAGGGCGATAAAGTACGGCACCAAACATGCTTGGTACGGTAGCTGAAGAGTAGCCTGTTTCCTGATTCTCGTAAGTTCCGCGGATACCCAGGGTGAAGTTCAGATTCTTTGTGAGTTTGAAGGTTCCGTCAGCGAAAACCTCTACAGCCTGGTTGGTTCCGTAATTCTTGCCCTGTTCGGTATAGGCAGTATCGAGCGCTTTGGCCGAAATGCCCTGCAAGGTAGCCTGAATCAGTTTGCCGTTATCGCCCATACCAGCAAGCACCTGGTCTAAATCCATTCCTACAGCACCCAGAGCAGTCTTCAAATCGCCATAGATATCAGGAGTGGTGGTCTGTGGTTTAAGTTTTCCATCGGCATCCGTCTCAGGATTCTCAGGGAACCATTTGTTCATCAACTGTGCAATCGTCACGTCCACCATCGGCAGGTAAGCGGCAGGAAGATACTGGCTGAGCAATCCCTTTACATTATCTATCTGACTGTTGAGCGAAGTCTTCACACTCTTTTGGATAAACACAGGATATAGATACTGAAGGTTGGTCTTGGCATTGACATCCTGCGATGATTTCTCGTAGAAATAGCTGGCTCCCACGAAACCGGAGAAGAACTTTTTGTCATCATAATTGAATCTGAATTCCTGGCTAAACTGAGTTCCCTTCTCTTTTTCCTCGCAGAGCAGGAGTGGGAGATAAGTACCATCTGCATCGAAATGCTCATTGCTGTTGAAGGCTCTGAATCCGGTGAGGGAATTAAACGACCAGCGGTTGCTGATATTGTGGTCGATATTGAGCAGGGCGCCACCCACGTTTCGCTTGATGCCCAACAGCTTGCCGGCTTCCAGGTTGGCAGGACTGTTAGGGTTGCTATTGCCAAAGGCTGGGTTGATGCTATGGAAGGAAGTGCCTGGATAATCATCGTGCTGATAATCGAGTACCACGCCCACGGAAGTATCATCGTTAGCCCACCATTGGGTAGAGTTTCTGAAAGCTAGGGCATTCTTGCCGTTCAGTCTGCCGCCTGCCTCGTTCTTGATGAAACCATCGCGTGCATCGTAGTCGAAGGCAAAGCGGTTGGCAAGCTTGTCCTTAATGATTGGGGTGTTGATAAAACCTGTTACCTGGCGTTGGTTGTAGCTGCCGTAGTTCAGGGAAAGTTCGCCCTTCTGTTCATTTACCGGTTTGTGGCGGATGATGTTGATTCCGCCAATCTCAGCACCTCTTCCGAAGAGAGTTCCCTGAGGACCTTTTACAACTTCCAATCGTTCCAAGTCGAATAGTTCAACGGCAGAAGAGCGACTTCTAGATGTAGAAACACCATCCATAAACACGGAAACTCTTGGCTGTGAATAAGCCTCTCCGCCATCAGAAGTTACACCACGAATCACGTAGCCTGGGTTGTTAGGACTCTGCAACTGAATCTGAACGCCTGGGGTAAACTGAGCTACGTCGTCCATCTGGTGGAGGTTGAGTTTCTCCATTACGCTACCTGTTACGGCACTTACAGCCACAGGAATCTCCAAACTACTCTGCTTCTTCTTCTGGGTAGTGACGATAACTTCGCCCAGGGCTTGTGTATTTTCCGTCATCACCACCTTCAGGTTGTTGTCGTCAGCATCCTTGGTGATGGTGTTGTATCCTATATAAGTAAAGGTGAGTTTGTCACCATCGTTCACGTTGACGTGGAACTCGCCGTTCAAATCAGTCTGTACATTCGTGTTTCCGCAGCGAACCACCACGCCAGGCAAAGCCTCGCCCTGTTCGTTGGTCACCTTGCCGCTTACTGCATTCACGCCCAATGCTTTAGAATTAGTTTTGTTTCCTTCTGGAGTATTGTCGGCTTTCGCCTCCAGACATGCTACCCCCTGCACGAGCAGGGAAGCCATTAATACAATCTTAAATCTGTTCATAATCTATTGTTTCTTGCATATTTATTTTTTTCGACTGCAAAAGTAGAATGATTTTGTTACATCGTGGTTTCTATTTGGTGAAGAAAAGATGAAGTTGAAATCAGTATTTTTTTCTTCACTCTTCTTTCATTTCTTTGTAACATGATGGCAACATCCTTTAAATATCTTTGCAGCGGTAAAAAGCATTACAGTATTTTTGAAGAAAGAAATGAATAAGGTATTTAGTTTTATTGCGTTGGCATTTCTGGGATGCGGCTCTGCTGCTGCCCAACAGGTGAATGTTTCTAATGTTCAGCGCCCCAAACTGGTAGTGGGCATTGTGGTTGACCAGATGCGATGGGATTATCTCTATCGCTATCAGAAACGCTATGGTGAAGGTGGATTCAAGCGACTGCTCAACGAGGGCTTCTCTTGCGAAAACACCCGTATTCCGTATGTTCCATCGGTTACCGCCATCGGTCATACTTGTCTCTATACAGGCAGTGTGCCTTCTATCCACGGAATCGCCGGAAACAATTTTGTGAAGAATGGCAAGAAGGTGTATTGCACGGATGATGAAACCGTGAAGCCGGTGGGCTCCAACAGCAAGGCGGGCTTGATGTCGCCTAGAAACCTCTGGGTTACGACTCTCGGAGATGAGATGAAGATTGCATCCAACGGCAGAGCCAAGGTAGTGGGAGTGGCATTGAAAGACCGTGCTTCCATTCTTCCTGCAGGTCATAATCCGAACGGTGCCTACTGGTTTGATGATGAGAGCGGAAAGTTTATCACCAGTTCTTATTATATGAACCAGTTGCCCAAGTGGGTGGACGCGTTCAATAACCAGCATCTGCCAGAGCGTTATCTCTCGGAAAAATGGAACACACTCTATCCTGAGAATACTTACGTTGAAAGTACGGAAGATGAGAACGAGTATGAGGATGGCATCCGCAAGGGCATGAAGGCTACGCTGCCGCTCAATCTCCCTGCCCTTTATAAGAAATATGGTTATGAAATCATTAGAAAGACTCCTTTCGGCAATTCGCTGACGATTGATTTGGCAAAGGCGGCGATAGACGGCGAGCAGTTGGGTGCAGATGATGAAACCGACTTGTTGGCAGTAAGCTGCTCCAGCACGGATTATATCGGTCATCAGGTGGGAACTCATGCGGTAGAAACCGAGGATACGTATCTGCGACTTGACAAGGCGATAGCCGATTTCCTGTCTTATCTCGATGAGAAGGTGGGCAAGGGTAACTATTTGGTTTTTCTGAGCGCCGATCATGGAGCGATGAACAACGCCCGTTTCCTGCAAGACCGCCGTATTCCTGCGGGCAGCTGGGATGGTGATGCGGTGGCTAAGAAGCTGAACCAGACTCTGGAGTATCCGAATGTGGGTGACCTGGTGAAGACAGTGATGAACTATCAGGTGTTCTTCAATCGAAACATCATTAAGGAAAACAAGTTGGACTTCGTCAAAATCAAGCAGAGCGTGGTGGACGTGTTGAAGGAAGACAGTTGCGTGCAGTATGCCTGCGATATGGAGAAGACGATGACCGAGAGCATTCCTGAGGATGTGAAGATGCGTATCGTGAATGGTTACAACCGTGAGCGAAGCGGTGATGTTGCCATCGTATTGAAGCCGAACTACTATGCCCACGGCATGAAGGGAACCGATCATGGTGAGTGGAATCCATACGACACCCACATTCCATTGGTTTTCATGGGTTGGGGAATCCAGCATGGTGCAACCACCAGGCAGACTTTCATGACCGATATTGTTCCAACCATCGCCGCCCTGCTTCATGTTCAGGCGCCAAATGGTTGTGTAGGTCAGCCGATATTCTAGGCTTTATCATATTAACCCTATCTTCATTTTTCTCTAACATCTTTGAAATATGAATCTTATACCTTTGCACTCGGAAAGGGGCGATGAACAGCTTCGTGTAACATGCATCTGCCACTTTACCAGCTATATATTAGATGTTTTAAAGATGTATAAAGAAAAATGAAGGTAATTTTTGTAATTCAAGGAGAGGGTAGAGGTCATCTCACCCAGGCGTTGGCGCTTAAGCAGATGCTTCTGCACGAGGGCCATGAAGTAGTGAAGGTTTTAGTGGGCAAGAGCAAGAACAGGGTGATTCCTGAGTTTTTCCAGAATAAGATAGGTACTCCTATCGAGGTTTTTGACAGTCCGAATTTCTTGCCGTCTAAGGACAACCGCAAGTTCAATCTCCTGCGCTCCCTGGCTTACAATACGCTCTTGGTTCCCAGTTATCTTTCAAGTATCCATTTGATACGGAAGAATATCCAGGAGTGCGGAGCCGACATCATCATCAATTTCTACGAGGTGTTGTGCGGCATTACCTGCTCTCTCTTCCGTTTCAGTATTCCTGAGGTTTGCATCGGTCACCAGTACCTCTTCCTCCATCCCTCTTTCCAGATGCCTGGAAAGTATCCGGTACCAGAATCCTTATTAAAATACTTTACCCGTATCACCTGTATGGGAGCCACAGCCAAGTTGGCGCTCTCCATCCGTGACTACGGGGATGAGCCTGTGCACGGCATCAAGGTGGTTCCGCCGTTGCTCCGCCAGGAAGCCAAGACCATCATCCGCCATCATGGCGACTACATTATGGGCTACATGCTGAATGCCGGTTTTGCCGAGGATGTGAAGGCTTGGCACGAGAAGCATCCCCATACCCATCTTCATTTTTTCTGGGATCAGCCCGATGCGCCCGAAGAACTGAAGGTGGATGATACGCTCACCTTCCATCTCATCAATGACGAAAAATTCCTCAAGATGATGGCAGGCTGCAAGGCTTTCGCCACCACCGCCGGCTTTGAGAGCGTCTGCGAGGCACTCTACATGGGCAAGCCTTGCATGCTGATTCCGGCTCATGTGGAGCAGGAATGTAATGCGATGGATGCAGAAAGAGAAATGGCTGGCATGGTGAGCGAGGATTTCGACATCGATAAACTGAAGGCTTTTGCCCGTGATTACGAGGAGGATGTGGAGTTCAGAATGTGGGAGAACCATGCTGAAAGCCGAATCGTTGCCGCCATAGAAAACGCTTACGATACTTATTATTATAGAAAGGAGAACCAGGCTTATGAAGAAGAAAATGATTCCATTGTTGCTGCTTCTTCCCTTGTTGTTCCTGCTCGCCGTGTATGGCAAGGATAGCAAGAAGGAGGAGTCGCGTGTGGTAGTGATTGCCATTGATGGTTTGAGATGGCAGGAGGTGTTTGAGGGCGCCAGGCGCGACAGTCTGATGCCGTTTCTCTGGGAGATGGGCAGGAAGAAGGGCTGCATGATAGGCAACCGTAACCGGAAATCGAAGATGGAGGTGGCAAACGGCATCTGGAAATCCTATGCCGGTTACAGCGAGATGCTCTGTGGTGTAACCGATGATGAGCACATCTTCGACAACCGCAAGCAGTATAACTCCAATCGTTCGGTTCTGGAATTGGCTGAGGCTTGTTCTGAGTATAAGGATAGGGTGAGTGCCGTGGCGAGTTGGGATGTGGTTCCTTATATCCTGAATTATCGCAGAAGCGAATTGCCGGTGGATTTCCGCTCTCCTCACAGGGTGAGCAAACAGGTAAGAAATGACAGCGTGACTCTGAACCGTGCCTTGAAGACCCTCATGGAGAAGCATCCCAAGCTTCTCTTCGTAGAGTTTTGCGAGACCGATTATTACGGGCACCATGGCAAATGGCAGGAGTATCTGAATGCTGCCCATCAGAACGACCAGTTTATCCGCCAGTTGTGGGAATACTGCCAGCAAGACCCCTTTTATAAGGGCAACACCACCTTTCTCATTACCTGCGATCATGGCAGGGGAGAAAGCCTGGGCGTTCACGCCAACCGTGGCGAAGTAGATTCCAAAGCTTCCTGGACAGAACATGGTAAAGAAATCAAAGGCAGCAACCAAACCTGGCTGGTGGCTTTCGGAAAAGACATTCAGCATCTGGGAGAAATGGAAGGGGGCAGAACCATCTACACCAAGCAGGTGGCTCCTACCATTGCCAGCATCCTGAAGGTTCCGTTTACGAATGATGATAATCAACAGCCGGAGGCTTCGCCGATTTATAAGATTCTCAAATAGAAGATTTATAAGATTCTCACATAGCTTTTTATTTAGCAAGAATAGGATAATAACAAATAAGATTTACAGATTATGATAGGATTGTTCAATGAATGTTTTCCACCCGTCATGGATGGTGTTTCACTCACGGTAAGCAATTTGGCTCGCTGCTTTTATCAGCAGGGCAAGGACGTGGCGGTTGTAACCCCGGAAATGCCAGGACTCGATGAGTCTCAGCTTCCTTATTCCGTTTTCCAGTATCGCTCGTTTCCGGTTCCCGGTCGCCATCCTTACCGTTATGGCTTCCCATCGCTCGATTTCAAGTTCCAGAAGCAGGTTGCTGCTCAGAATTTTGAAATCTTACACGCCCATTGTCCTTTCTCTTCGGGTGATTTTGCCCTGAAGACGGCTCGCAGGATGGGGATTCCATTGGTGGCAACCTTTCATTCCAAATATCGTGACGATTTTGAGAGAGTAATTCCCAACAAGGCTCTGGTGGATTATCTCGTGGGCAAGGTGGTGAAGTTTTACGAGAGCGTAGATGAGGTGTGAAGGATTTGCCTTATCACGCCCTTTTCGTGGGCGATGGTTATGCTAGGGCTGATATGCAGGCGATGGCGGCAAAGCTCGGCTTGTCGGGAAACAGCGATTACCGCAAGGATAAGATTACCTTCTTCGGAAGCGTGCAATCCCGGGAGTTGATGCAGATGATCTATATGGCTTCCGATCTCTTCCTCTTCCCATCTATCTATGATAATGCCCCTCTGGTGGTAAGAGAGGCTGCTTCGCTCCATACGCCTTCTATCGTGGCAAGGGGCAGCAATACGGCAGAAATCATCAAGGATGGAATCAACGGATTCCTCTCGGATAACGACGTAATTGCCTTTGCCAATCGACTCCGTTATATTCTGGAGCGCCCAACCATTATTTCCTGGGCTGCAAAGGGAGCTGCGGAGACTCTGGTGCGCTCTTGGGAGGACATTGCTGTAGAAGTTTTGGACAGATATCAGCATTTAATTGACAGACAACAAAATAGATTAGCCATTTAATCGTTATATTACTATATATAATAAGGTATAGTTTTATTTTGAGAGTAATATGAAAAAATGGCATTTATGGTTGGCGGCTTCCATCGGACTGGTGGTCATCGTTGGAATGATGATTCGGGAGTTTGATGTGGAAGTTCTGAACAGGATAGATTTGTCTCCCAGGTTCTTTCTGGGAGTAGTAATGGGCGTGTTGCTCTTTGCGGTCCAGAATCTGATGCTCACCCTCCGTTTCCGTCATCTCTGCCAGCGTAAGTTATCTGTAGCCGAGGCGTTCCGCATCAATGTGCTCTGCGAGTTTACTTCTGCCGTCACTCCTTCGGCGGTGGGGGGAAGTGGATTGGCTTTTGTCTATCTCAATCGCGAGGGAGTTTCTATGGGTAGAAGTATCTTCACCATGTTTGCAGCCCTGCTGGCTGATGAGGCTTTTCTTGCCATTAGTTGCGCGGTGCTCTATTTTCTGGTTCCATCGCATCTCTTGTTCAGCTTGGCTGATGGAGTGGGGATTTCAGCAGATGCTACCAGCGAATGGATTAAGGGCGGAGTGCAGGTTATCTTTATCGTCAGCACTCTCATCGTGGCTGTCTGGACCGCCATCCTCTACCTCTTATTGCTGCATCGCCCTCAGATTCTGGGATGGGTATTGAAGGGATGCTGCAAGATTCCTTTTCTCCATAAGTTCCTGCCCAAGGTAGAGAAGTTTTCCGAGGAGATGACGATGGCTTCGAAGGAGGCAAAGCTGGAAGGCGGAAGATTCTGGCTGCAGCTGATGGGTTATACTTCCCTGGCGTGGCTATCGAGATTCGCCATTGTGGTTGCCATTCTCGTAGCCTTCCATTGTCAGGGCAACATGCTGGTGGCTTGGTGCAGACAATGGGTGATGTGGATGATTTCCATCCTGAGTCCTACGCCTGGCGGAAGTGGCGTGGCAGAGTTGATGTTCCGTCTTTATTATGCCGATTTCCTGCCCGATGCCTCTGTAGCCATTCTTGCCGCCATGCTCTGGCGCGCCATCTTCTATTACCCATTCCTGGTAATGGGCACCCTGGTTTTGCCGAAATGGATAGCAAGAAAATAAGATTGAAGCAATCTCTATGCTTTAAAATTTTCGTCTATATACGAAAAAAAGCTATCTTTGCACAAAAAATCGAGTATGAACGAAAATATAGAATCAGTAAAGAAGTATAATCTTTAAAGTATGAAACGAATCTTATTTTTTACGACATGTTTCTTTGTCGGTATGAAACTGATGGCACAATCTCCTGTCAGTTTTTATCCACAGGAAAATGCCCAGGACATTAACGTTGATACGCATCTGGTCATAGAGTTTGACAAGGCGGTGAAAGCCGGCAGCAAGGGCGTTATCACAGTTACAGACAAGACTACCCGCAAGGTGGTTGATAGAATTGACATGAGAATTCTGGCAGGGCCTGTGGAAGGGCAACCCAAGAATCCCAATGCTATCTATACTCCGGTACCCTATATATATAAGGTAGAGAACATCACCAATCGCAATACCCGTCCGGGCACTCCGTCGGGTGCAGCCAAGGAAGATAAGCGCAAGTATCAGAAAACTATCATAGGCGGATTCTCTGATGCTTTCCACTTCTATCCGGTTATCTGCCATGGCAGCAAGGCCACCATTTATCTGCACAACAACACGTTGGAGTACGGACATGAGTATGAAGTAAAGATAGGTAATGGCGTTATTGAAGGATGGAAAGGTAAAACCGCCTGGAAGTTTACTACCAGAAAATCTGCTCCATCTAAAGATCAATGCCATATTGTAGTTGCTGCTGATGGAAGCGGAGATTTCGCTACCCTGCAAGGTGCCATGGATTGGATACCAGACTCATTGCCAACAGAAGCCAGTAGAAAAACGGTATTCGTGAAGAATGGAGATTATGAGGAACTGGTGTATTTCCGCAATAAACGATTTGTTACCATCCAGGGAGAATCTATGGATGGAGTAGTGGTACATTATCCTAACAACGAGGTATTTAATCCTCACCCTGTAGATATCAAGACAAATGAACTGAAAGGAACTTTTCCTTCACGCCGTGCAGCGGTAGCTGCTGACAACTGTGCTGACATGATTTTCAAGGATATCACATTCAAGACAGATTGCAAGGGACAGGCAGAAGGATTCCTGCTCAACGGAGAAAGAAACTTTGCAGAGAATGTACATGTCATAGGAGATGGTGATGCTCTTCAGGTGAATGGATCTGCCTATTGGCTCAACTGCATCATTGATGGAGGAGGGGATACGGTTCTGGGAAGAGGGCCATCCTACTTCAATCACTGTACCCTTTCAAGCTACGGCGCTTTCATGTGGATCAGAAACACCAAAGAGAACCATGGTAATATTTTCAACGACTGCACCTTCAAGGGATTGGGCAAGGATGCCGTAATAGCCCGCCTGCCAGATAATAAAGGAAAGAACTATCCTGATGCGGAATGTGTGATGATGAACTGTACGCTCGATGGTGTACCTTCTGAAGGTTTTGGACCTGTAGATGAAACTGCATCTACGGCAGTCTTGCAGGAATTCAACAGCCATGACAAGGAAGGAAAAGCTACCGATGTCAGCAAGAGAAACAAGTATGTCCGTCAGCTTGATGCCATCAAGGATGCAGAGATTATAAGAAAATATTCTGATGCTAGATGGGTATTGAATTGGTAGAGAAGTAGGAATAGGTGATCTGAGATTATCCGGAAGAAACTTGGAAATAAAAAGACATAACATACCCTTGCGTCGTGAAATACGACACAAGGGTATAATTGTTATATTACTATATATAAAATATAGTTTTATTTTAGAAATTCACATAGAGTCGGGCACTGAGCGCCGTGAAATCTCCATTGTCGTTTTTGATGTACTGGAACGATGGCTGAAGGGAAATGGATTCCGTCAGCTGTCTTTTCCACGTTACTTCCAGCGAATATTCTGAACCCTGCTGGAAGCGGGCGTACTGGCCCGACAATCTGCACTCGTTCTTCTCGTCCTGATAGGCACCGCCCAGTTCTGCGTATCGGTAGCAGACATCAATCCTCCACCATTGAAATAAATCAATACCGGCAGATGCTCCTTCATCGGCTTGGCGGGAGTCCATATATTCAGGTAGAGACAGTCTTCGCTATTGTTCTTTGTTCCGAAGTTCATATCACCGAAGATAGGTTCCTGCATCGGGTTCGCTCCGAATTCCTTAGCCTCGCGCACACCCTCCCATTTCTGTACTGGTTGCGGAGCCTTCCATCTGAGATTACCTACAGGAGGTGCTGCAAACGGAACACCTTAGAAAACCTTGATGCCAGAGAGATCCTTTCCTTCGAGGATACCTTCAGCAGTTTTGACCTGTGTCTGTGCCATCATTCCCATAGCAGGGAGCAGAAAGGCGAGTGATAGAAATAGTTTTTTCATCTGATATAATTTTTATGATGATATATTTTAAAATGTGCTTTAAAGTGCCGTATTTCCTTAGTGATCATGCAGCATTTGCAAAACGATATTGCAAAAATAAACAAAATATCAATAGTTTGACTTGTTTTCCTCATACTTTTTTTATATTTTTGCAAAAATAAACAGAATACGAACGTAAAACATGAATTAAATATAGAAAATGATGGAAGGTTATAAACAGAAGAAATATCCCGTAGCCACCAAGCGCTACGTACAGTGGTTGGAGTTAGAATCGGATGAAGAGGCTATCCGTGAATATCGCAAATTGCATTCGGAGGGTGTGCAATGGAAGGAAATTCGTGATGGAATCCGACAGGTAGGCATTCTGGAGATGGAGATTTACATCTTCGGCAACAGACTGGTGATGATAGTTGATGCGCCGGAAGATTTCGATTGGGACAAATCAATGGCAGAACTTGCTACACTCCCAAGACAAGCAGAATGGGAAGAAGTGGTAGGCAAATTCCAAAAATGCGGCAAAGGTGCTACCAGCGATGAAAAGTGGCACATGATGGAACGCATATTCTATCTCTACGATTAAATTTCCATAATCGTAAGTCTTTTATCGTTTGTAAATTAAAATTTATTTCTTAATAAAGTGAGGATGCCATCGTTTGCTTTCACAGCCTCAATCAACATATTCGTAAGAAAGGCTATTACTCCCCTTCAACCTTGCAACCTTCGAAGCCCATTTCTCTGGCTTTGTCTGATCCGAAAGTGAAATAGACGGCTTCGCCCTCATCACAAATCTCGCCTTTGGAGTTCTCCAGGGTCAAGTGGATGGTGACGATGTTGCGGCGCTGGCTGGCGATGTGACCACGCACCGTAATCTGAGAATCGGTGGTCATCACAGGCTTCTTGTACTTCACGTTCAATTGCATCGTAACACCAGTAGTCTGCAGCTTGCGGTTGATGACCCAGCCTGCCACTTCGTCCATCAGCATACTAATGATGCCGCCATGCAAGGTATTTACCCATCCCTGATAATTCTCACCAGGATTCCAGATGGTAAGAACATCCTCATTCTCTTCCCAAAACTCAAGGTGCAATCCTACCGGATTGTTTGGTGCGCAGCAAACGCAGTTGTAACCTTCCTTATTCAGATAAGGATTCAATATTTTTTTCATATCAAAAAACTCCTATTCTAAGTGGAGATTCAATCTCCCACATTTAAAATATCATTTAGCATCGCAAATTTATATAAAATTTTCGAATTATAAGCCAGTAAAATAAAAAACTTGAATGATTTCCCTCGAATTGTGCGAGATTTGCCTTATTTTTTGAGAAATCAAGACCACAACTGCAAAATAGTTCCTACCAACGTGCTCTAAGTCACAAAAAAAATATTGTCTTTGAAGCAGTGTTCATTAATCGAGTTTTAAACTTCAAAAATGTAGGCATATGAAAGCAGTATGTGGTCTTGACGTGCACAAAAATAGCATTTATCCTTGTATTTTGCACAGTGATGGTGAATTATTTGAGCAAGTTTTCGGAGTTTTAACATTTCAACTGGAAGGTTACCCTATGCGAGGGAAATCATTTTCGTTTTATAGAGGAAAGATACAAAATTATAGCAAGACTATAGTCTAGGAAATGATAATTCTCTCTCAAAATATCGCTTTTAAACGATATTTTGAGAGAGAATTCCACATTTTCCAAAGCTTATACATCAAGAACTTACTACTTTCTCAAAGAATTGGCAGTCAGTTCCAGAAGACTCTGCAGATATTCATCGTCTGTATCCTTCTTCATCTTATTCAGCGAAGTGGCGCAGAATTTCTTCTCGTCAGCATTCAGCAACTTGCCGTATCCCTTACAAAGCTTGACTATTTTGTTGGCAATACCCGTCTGGAGGGTACGCCGAGTCACCTGATTTCCGAGATAAGGGTATAAATCCTTAGCATTCTTAAAGGCTGCACGGAGCGTATTGAGTTGCATCATAAACTCTGCCGCATCCTTTGGAGGAGTCTCATCGAAATAATAACTGCCAGCCAAGTTCATGTTAAAATTGAAGTTCTTGCGCTGGAGAAACAGAGAATCCAGATCTTGAATAGACGGTTTCGTATAAGAGAATGACTTCATATTGGCGGATGGCTTCTTATAGGTTTGCGGATCCTTGGAGTAGAACTTATATACACTGCCCTTTACCGAACGATCCATTCCCTGATACCATACCAAGGCATAAACATATCGCATGGTAGAATCCTTGCAGTCGCGGAGATACTGCAGGTTATAGTTGCGGTCCTTGTGAGTACCAAACTCGTAAGTCATGGAATTATCCTTGCCATATCCCACCCGATTCGTCTCATTGCTGGCAGAACCCGCTTTCTTGGTAAAACTGATATAAGCGAGACGACTATTGCTCAACAAAGCCTTATGAAAGGTATCCACCATTTTCTGCTTCTTCCTAGGAACGGCAAACTCAAATCCCTTCATCATACCTATATTATAGGTATTCATCGTGGAAGAAGTAACAAGGTCGTCTTGCGATAAATCCTGTACGAATTTATCAAAAGCCTGGTCGATGTTCGGTATAGGCTTCTGGGCATGGCAAGCTGAAGAGAGCACCATCAGGCAAGCCACAAATGCTAATTTAAAAGTTGTTTTCATATTCTTCTTCTTTTTAATTGTTTCTTGTTAATAAACCTCCTGGTCTTCATTTTAATAAACCTCCTGGTCATCACTCACATAGTCCTCATCATGCACATTCTCCTCACTTTCGAACGAGGCACTGGCTACTTCGGCATTGAGCGCCTGGGTCTGAAGAGCATTGATGAGATAGAGTTTGAAGAACATTTCATTCTGCTGTGCCTCCATCTCACAGAGATGCTCATCGGCAAGCTTTTCCGGCTCTGCCAACAAAGAATCGGTAGCAATATTCTGAGCTATCCAAAGCTTTGGAGGAGCAGGAGCAAACAGATGCTGACGATATTTCCTCTGCTTGTGCTTCCTTGTTTTGGGAGATACGAAATCACCCGACTTTTTTATCTTTTCAGGCATGGAGAGATCGGCATTTGTCGATTTCTTCTCGTGGACAACAGCTGAATCTATATCCTCCGGAGTCGTTCTTCCTTCGAGTTGAGCCATCTTCGAATCATCCTGATGCCCTGTCTGTCGCCCTACCCAAGGAATAGCAAACCCTATCAGCAAGGCGATGGATGCAGCCAAACTAAGCGGCAACCATAGGCGGTGCATTCGTGCCTTAGCCTTTGGATGAGCATTTTCTACATGCTCCTCCGCCGCATGGTCAAGAGGCATACCCTCGTCGAAATATCCAAACATCATCTGGTATTCCTTCAGGTCATCGCTCACATCGGGATGCTGGCGAAACCACTCCCCTAGCAGAGCCTCCTCTTCAAGAGTAGTCTCACCAGCCATAAACCAATTGAGCAACAAACGTATATCTTTTTCTTTTTCGTTCATATCATTTTTTCCTCCTTTATTGATTATACCTATTTATATATAAGGGCTATCGACATCTTTTTCTGATTTCCTGCAACATCTGCTTTCTTGCCCTCGATAGCAACACGGAAACAGATTCTGTGGTGATGCCCACGATTTGCGCTATTTCCTCAGAGCTTTTCTTCTCTACTTGCCGCAGATAAAGCACCTGATACTGGTTGGAGGGCAGTGCCTTGAGGCGTTTTTGGAGCCACTGTTCGTTCTCCGAGTTTTCCACTTCCACATCGGGCGGCGCATAGTGGCTAGGCGACTTATCGAAAGGCTGGGCATCTATCGAAATCGTCTTTCGCTTGCGAAAGAAGTCGATGCAAAGATGCTTGGCTATGCAGCCCATCGAACCTTTGGCATGAGCAACAGACTGAATGTCTTCCTTGATAGCCCAGAGCTTGAGCATCGCATCCTGTGCGATGTCCTCAGCCTCATCACAGCCAACGCCATAACCCTGACTGATTTGCAAGGCTATCTGCCGCAACTGCGGAACGATATGGATGAATTCATTCTCTGTCATTTGCTCTCACTTGTTTTATTTGTTCAAAACTACTACATAAACGGAAAAGAAGTGTTTTTGTTAATGAAATTAACCTATATTAACACGAAGTTTCGCATGTGGTTCAAGTACGGGCTGAAGGCCCAAAAGTTCCTAGCCCAGTGAAGGCACTGAAAAAGGTACCCAATTTTAAGTTGCATAGCTTGTTTTTGAACTTTAATTCTTGACCAAGAAGCATTTCATCTTTTAAAAGTGGTATGGTCTGTTGTTGCTCTAACATAATCCTTGTATTTTCCTACAAGATCCGAATAATATCTGATAAAACAAAATTTTTAAGTGACGGAATACCTACAAATGGGGATTTTTGCAAGAAATACTTACTAAGTGACAGCGACAGAATACCTACTTTTAGGTATTGCAAGATAGTTTTCTTAATTATAACTTTGCAGCCCGAATTGGATTTAAACTCGCGGGAAGCGAGTGAGTGAATAAATATTATACAAAAACATGAAGATGAAGCGCATTGTTATATTAGTATTATTAGGCATGTTCTGTTTAAATCAGACCCATGCACAGGTTTTCAGGGGACAGTATATTTCTGAATGGCAATGGGATATGAACAAGAATACCAATCTTGTGAACCTGTTGAGATTAGAACTGAGTATTCCAATAGGAAACGGAAAGGATTCATTCGAAGCAGCAACGCTCCATGTGGCAAAGACCAACGATGGCATTATAGATGACTGGCAGGGGTTTTCAAACATAGATGAAGATAATCATTTTGCCCTCCTTGCCGTGTTGGGTTACATGCACGAGTGGAATTCTGGCCATCTGTTTGCGGGTGTGAGGAATGTAAACGAGGATTTCTTTACATCAGGCATTACGTCACTATTTCTCAACAGTTCTGAAGGAATTTTTCCTACCATTGCATCCAGTTATCCGATAGCGAATTATCCACATTCGGGATTAACCCTTTATTTTGATGTTACGAAGGGAAGATGGACCTTCAAAAATAGTCTGAATAATGGTGCAGGTTATAGTGGATGGAAAGCTCACGATAATCCTTTCCTGGTTCGTCCAAAAAAGGATGGAATCTTCAACATGTCGCAGTTGGAATATAATTATAAAGGTGGGAAATATTTTGCAGGTATTGCCGTTCATACCCGTCAATATCCGATCAATGAGGATGGCGAAATGGTATCTTCTGATGAATCCAGGAGCAAGCTTACCGGTGCCTGGTGGGTCTATGGTGAACAGGAGGTTTGGAATTCTGGAGAAAAGACGATCTCCTGCATGGTGCAGTATTCCGAGAATACGAGTCATCAGAATGCTTGTTACCGGTATGCAGAAGTGGGCGGTTCCTATCAGGATGAAAAGAACGAGTGTGGCTTGTCTGCCCAGTATGCCCGCTTCCAGCAGGGAACAGAATGTTCTTTGGAGGCTACTTGGAAAAGACAGTTGACTGAATCCATTTCCATCCAGCCTTCATTCCAATATATTAAAAACGACAATGGAGATTTCACGGCACTCTGTGCCCGACTCTATGTTAGTTTCTAAAGGAAGAGAAATTTAGCAAAAAGTGTACATCGTTTGACTTCAAAAAAAACCAAACGATGTACACCTTTTTTATATGGTAAAATAACAGCTATCTACTCTTCTGAATGAAACTATAACATCTGAGATAATTCCCATGCCCTTACATGCGTAATACCCTTGCGAGAAGGCAACTGGAGATCATCAAGCGACACTACAACTTTTTCATAGTTATCTGCTATACATTCCAGCGGAGCATATTCACGCTCTATTGTCTGCTCATCTACAAGCATATAAGTGGCTTGCACATAGATGATACGATCGTTCTTGATGGCAACGAAATCAACCTCTTTATCTTTAATACTCCCCACATATACATCATATCCATGACGCAACAACTCTATATAAACAAGATTCTCCAACAGATACCCAGCTCCATATCCGAATCCGGCATAGAGATAATTTTTAAACGACAAATCGTTCATATAGTATTTACAACTGCCAGAAAGGATCTCCTTCCCTTTGATATTATAGCGCAAAGCACGATGTGCAAGATAAACTTCTTCTATATATCCCAAATATAGCGATACAGTATCATACGAAGTCTTGCGTCCCTTGCTTTTTATGAAGTTGGCAATATTGGTAACAGAAAGAAGATTGGAAGAATTATTAACCAGATAGGCAAACAAATCTTCGAGCAATCTTACATCGCGAATCGTGTATCTGCGTATGATGTCTTTCAGTAATACCGTATCCTTCAATCCCGAAATATAGTTACGCTTTACATCAGAAGACTGGAAATGCACGAGTTCCGGATAACCTCCATCAGCCATATACGTCAAATAACTCTCTCTGCCGACAGGGAGCTGATGAATGCTAGCATATTCCCCGTAAGACAACGGGAATATGTGAAATTCCACATATCTACCAGATAGAAGAGTGGACAATTCTCCTGAGAACATCTTTGAATTAGAACCTGTGATAAATATCTCGTAATCTTCAGTATAATCCAGAGACAGCGAGTTGACTACACGTTCCCAACCATCAATATCCTGCACTTCATCTATAAAGATGTAGATTCGTCCTTCAGGCTTTAATTCCTCCCGGTACAGACGGATAAAATTGTCCAAATCCTTATAGTTCTCTATAAAATCGAACACCGTTAGTTCTCGGTTGATAAAGACAATATTATTGCTGCTGACCCCCTGTTGCACAAGATGCATGGCAGTTTGACGCAATATATAACTTTTTCCCACACGTCGTTGTCCCGTAAGTACCTTCACCACCTTGCTGCCAAGATATGAAGCGACACTTTCGGTATAAAGCGGACGAGGAAAACCACAATCGATGGTGTTACCGAACCAAAGATTATACTTCTTTACTGATTCTATATTTTCGTTCATACTCGAATTTTTGTGCAAAGATAGCATTTTTTTCGTGTATAGCCGAAAATATCTCTGTTTTTAACAAGATTTTCGTCTATAGACGAAAATCTTGAAGTATCGAGATTGTTTCAATCTTATTTCCTTGCTATCCATTTTGGCAAGACCAGGGTGCCCATCACAAGGAAAGGGTACAACCTGTACTCCACCCTTAATTCACATTTCAAAGATGTGATGGAAAAGTGAAGAAACCGTTAAACTCATCAGCCCCTTCGGAATAGATAGCGAGAGATAAGTATTTGCAATAAAAAGTGGAAATTTCTTGCTTGCTCTTTCAAAATATTGTATCTTTGCACCCGCAATCGAAAGAAAAAGAAAAGTAGCAGTAAAAACAACAATTATTTCAGATAAAATGGGAGACAGAATAACAACAATGGAACAGGGAATGCAGCGACGCACAGAACTGCTCTTAGGAAAGGATAATCTGGAGAAATTACAGTCGGCACGCGTGCTCATCTTCGGTATTGGAGGTGTGGGCTCTTGGTGCGCCGAGGGATTGTTGCGTAGTGGCGTGCGCAACATCACTATCGTGGACAGTGACCGTGTCTGCGTAACCAACTGCAACCGCCAGCTGATGGCAACAAGCCGTACCATCGGAGAAGTAAAGGTGGATGCACTGCGCGAACGACTGCTGGAGATCAATCCCAATGCCAACATCACGGCTTATCAGAAAATCTATCAGGCTGAAACTGCCGACGAGTTCCACATGGAGGAATACGACTTCATCATTGATGCCATCGACTCACTTAAGGATAAGGCCGATTTGATACTCCGTGCCACTGCCCTTCCGAAGGAAATCACATTCATATCTTCTATGGGTGCTGCTCTCCGACGCGACCCGTTCAAGGTCAGAAAGGCTGAGTTTTGGAAGGTAGAAGGTGATCCATTAGCCAAAGCCTTGCGTAAAAAATTCAAGAAGAACAAGACCTTCCCTCACCGCAAATTCCAATGTGTATATAGCGTAGAAACGCCAATGAAGAATATGGGCGTAAACAAAGCCTGTGGTACAGGCGGTTGTCTGTGCCCTAAAGCGAAACTGCTCAGCGGAGAACGTGGAACAGACACAGCCGTCTATGATGCTCCAGGCGACCAGAACCTTGTAGAACATGAATGGTGCTCTACCAAGGCGCAGATCAATGGTTCACTCTGCCACATCACCGCAACTTTCGGTATGGCAATCGCAGGTATGGTAATCAATCACATCATTGATTGATGATCATAATTCACCATAAAAGATAAAATTCCTTATTTCATTACTGGTAGTAATAACTTAAAGGAGCAACTGGCTCAATTGTTGATTTTATGATTTCTATAACATACATTATATCATACGTTTGTGCTGGCATCTGTATCCTGGCACTTTTGGAAAAGTTGTTAGGCTTTGTAGCTTATATAAGGGATGGCTGGAAACATGTCAATCAACTTTGTCCAAATAAAAAGCTTGAGGATTTGAATACCTTCACGAAAGGAGACAAGCTTTATGAGGGCAAGGTAAATGTTGGCCTGCGCAATTACCAAAAGAGAAATTTACTGAAGTGGTGCTGTCAGGTGACAGTTCCAATTGAAGAGATGGACGAGCATGGCCTGCCCACGGAAAAGGAGAAAAAAAACTTGGGGACTTGATAGGCTCCATCGATTTATCCCTTCGCATCAAATGTAAGGATGTGCCATATCCACTGATTGTTGGTTTTGTGGAGGGCAACAATGTCTGCAGCATCTATTGGATGGTAAATAATCCTGAAAATGCGGGCAAAGTGTTAGGCAAATTGAAGCTTGATCGCAAACTTCAATATACGATGCGGCAAGATCCATTCTGGACACAATTTAATACTTTGCTGGAAGAGTTATAATAGTTCCCTGGCAATCCAAGCGCATGCCTCTGCGTCAGCTATAGCATTATGGTGTTGAGTTAGGTCGTACCCGCAATAAGCAGCTACAGTTTGTAGTTGGTGGTTGGGTAGGAGAGATCCCAACTTTCTCCTGGAGGCTCGGCATGTGCAATGGAACTCATAATCGGGATAGTCCATCTGATACATTTGGAAAACAGACTTCAGGCATCCCTCGTCAAAGGGAGAGTTGTGAGCCACCAATGGCAATCCCTCAATCTTTGGCTGAATCTCAGCCCAGACCTCCGGAAACACCCTGGCATTCATGGTATCCTCCATGGTAAGTCCATGCACCCTTGTGTTCCAATAAGAGTAATACTCAGGCTCTGGCTTGATGAGACTGTAGTAGCTATCCACAATCTCACCATCCATTACTATCACAATGCCAACGGAGCATACGCTTGTGCGTTGCTGGTTGGCTGTCTCAAAATCTATAGCTGCAAAATTCTTCATATGTGCAAAATTAATGCAAATCTTGGACAAACCAAAATAAAAGTTGCTTTTATTGTCGGAATGCTGTGTTTTATATTTAAATTGCGAATCATCCCTTTTCTGAGAAGATTACCTTATCACTATTGAGATACCTCGTTTTGAAGGTATGTTTGATATCCTCCCTATCCATTATCTTGCCGTTTAATTGTTCTTTTTCCATTTCCATTGTTTGCTCATTCATTTTTCTGCAAAATTCGGTGAATCGTGAGAAAAATCATTGCGCATGAAAATTTTTTTTATTGTGTGAAACGAACTTACACAGGTGCGGGCTATCTTTGCATCAGAATTTTTAATTGATATACAATGGAGAAGTTTGATATTAATAAAGAAATGGCGAAGTTAAAAGGACTGAACATTATCGAAAAATGCTCGGCTTTAGACGATTTGCTTGATGATTTGGAAGATGCCCAAGAGCAGATTATCTGTGCCAAGGATGAGATTTCCGAAGAATACGCCAACGTTTTTAAGAAGAAGTTCCACGAGGAGATAGCTTCCTTTATAGCGGAAACCTTCGATGGCAAGATTCCATATGTTGAAAAATATGGTTATCAAATCATGTATGACAACATGCCTATTTACATAACCTTTTTTTGTATTTATGGTGAATGGTCTATTTGTCTTTTTGTAAAGAGTGGAAGTACAAAACATCTGATAAAACTTGCAGGTGTTTTAGGTGTCAATATAACAGGGAATGGGGCATCTTTGAACTTAGAAGTTACAGAGAAAGATTTGCTTTCCAAGGTGAAGCAAATCCTGTTACTCTCAGACTCCTACGAAAAATGAATCTTTCATCAGGTAAGATTCTTATTTCATAAATCGAACATATACTTAAAAATAAAGCATTATGGACAATATTAATGTAGTGCTATTATGGTTATGCAAACGTCGTGTAAAAAAGATATGGAGCAGATGGACTTGCTCCAAGCATTCGAAATAATCGTAGATAAGGCAAAGAATTCTTCTCTGGGTGAGAAGTTCTATGAGGAGACTAATTCATATCTTGGATTTGTCTCCGATAAACTGGACATATCCAAGCGTGCCAGTGCCATCATGGCCTTGTTTGCCGACAGATGCGATGACAGTCACATCCAGTTCTCGGACTTTACGGATTTCTTGGGCTGCCGCATCCTTAGCTTGCTTCGATATGCCAATGAAATCCAAGAGCTTGTTGACAAGGAATATATCTGCCGCAATAGGGATGAAGGTTTCTATTATACCATCCCAATGGAGGTGATGGAGGCGTTCCAACATAATGAGCGTTATAATCCTATGGATGTGGAGGAACTTACAGCCAGAGAACTATTTGACAAGTTCGATGAGTTGTTTACGAAATGTCGCCGTAGAAAGATTGATAAACAAGTGCTAAGAAGGAAATTGAGGGCATTGGTAGCCAAGAATGAAAAGTTGGCTTTTGTCAAGGCGATGGCTTCCTACGATGTAGATGCGGATGATATGTACTTCCCGCTTTTCGTCTTGTTTTGTACACTCTTTGTTGTCAATGGTGATGATGACATCCGATACCACGACTTGGAATTTATATATAAAGAAGGCGATGCAGAATGGCGATGCGCAAAGCGAGGCTTGAGTCAAGGTGATCACTTGTTTTTTGTGGAGAAGTTCATTGAATATACCAATGACGATGGCTTTGTGGATAGAGAGTCGTTCAAAATTACGGATGATGCCAAGAAACAGCTTTTCTCGGAACTCAACCTATCATCCATGCGTGGTTCTCGCCCGAAGGGTGGCATGCTATCCTTTGAGGACATCAGCCCCAAGCAACTATTCTACAATAGCAAGGAACAAAGGCAAGTGGAAGAGTTAACTTCCCTCTTGGATGAGGAGCATTTCCAGCGTATCAAAAATCGATTGAAAGAAACCAACTTCAGAAGCGGCTTTGCCTGCCTTTTCTATGGTGCGCCTGGTACAGGAAAGACAGAGACTGTGCTTCAGATAGCCAAGAAGACTGGCCGTGACTTGATTCAGGTGAACGTTTCAGAGGTTAAGAGCATGTGGGTAGGCGAGAGCGAAAAGAATATCAAGGGCATCTTCGATGATTATAAGAAGAAGGTGAAACAATTAGCCAAGGCTCCCATCTTGCTTTTCAACGAGGCTGATGCCATCATCGGCAAGCGTCAGGTGGGGGCGGAAAGAGCCGTTGAGAAGATGGAAAACAGTATTCAGAATATCATCCTTCAGGAGATAGAACAGTTGGATGGCATCCTCATTGCCACGACCAACCTCGCAGAGAACATGGACAAGGCCTTCGAGCGCCGTTTCCTCTATAAGATACAGTTTGAGAAGCCAGACTTGAATTGCCGTACTCAGATTTGGCAAGTGATGATTCCGCCTTTGAATGATGCCGACGCCAGTTACCTGGCGGGCAAGTATGATTTCAGCGGTGGTGAAATAGAGAACATCGCCCGTCATTTTACCATCCAGTCGATATTGCATGGCCAGCCAGAGAACATGGTCAAATCCCTTGTTGAGTTTTGTGAAAATGAAAGACTGGAAGGGAGTCGTACCAAGAGAAAAATTGGATTCTAACGGCTGATATATAACAAAAAAGGTATGGAGAAGTATATATTTTTAGATTTTGATGGAGTAATCAATACTCCAAAAGGTAAATTTGCTAAGAAAGCTGTAGCCAATTTGCTCCATTTGGTGGAAAGAAGTGATGCCAAGATCATCATTTCTTCCACTTGGCGATTGCAAGGCATGGAGTACATACTGAAGTTGTGGCAGGAACACCATATGCCAGGCGAAGTCATAGGTTTGACACCTTCTTGCAATTCCATTAACTTTAGCAATGTAGATGGGGTGGAGGAATGGCAAGGCTTACATGGGTGTAAAGGATTGGAAATCGCAGAATGGTTGAGATTGAACGCTAAAGAGCCTTATCGTTATATAATTCTTGATGATGAGGAAGATTTTCTGTTTTCTCAACGAGAACATCTGGTGAAAGTAGAAGGTAGCAAAGGTCTTAGTAAAGCTGATGCAAGAGTTTCACTGAAAATCTTGAATGCCAAAAAGGTGAGCTGGGTTAAACGATGGTTTTATCATTTTTTAGAATTTTTGTTCCTCTATGTATTCTTGCAGGCAATTTTTTGGGCTTATATCTATTGGTTACCAAATCTGGGTCTTTGTAGGTTTGAATATCGGGCTGCTCAGTGGCATGAACGCCTACTTGATCATCATTTTCCTTGGCAATAATAATAAAAGCGGTAAATACGAATTAAACGTATTCACCGCTTTAACCATTTCATGAAGGAAGTTACCCATGAAGGTCAAATCTTGTATTTCTTCATAAGGTTCCTCAACCTTTCAGCCACTTCATCTCTTAGCCATAGAGGTTCCAACACTTCCATGGCGTCCATGTTCGAAAAAATCTCCTGTTCGAAATCAAACTCTGGTTTCAGGTGATACTCAAAGATGGAGTATTCATCAGTTCGCTTTGTCTCCTTTTGAGAGTCATGGAGAGGCAGGTTGCGTATATAGTTACTTTGAAAGGCATCCACTTTGAGTACAACTTTCTGGACCTCAGAATCTTTGTTGTTGATGATACCAAAGCAATCTTTGAAGTAATCAGCCGGTTCCAAGTCCTTAGGCATCTTAAACACTTTGTCTGAGATCATGACATTCTCCATGCGGTCCAGTGCATAGCAGCGGATATCGTTTGTGCCAGGACTATATGCGACCACATACCAACGTTTCTTGAAAGTTTTCAAGAAATAAGGATGAATATCAAATTCATGATACTCCTCGGTGTTGTAGCTATAGTAAGATATGAAGATGGCATGGTTGTCACGCATGGCCTTGATGATGTCCTGAAGATAATTCCTACCCGATGGCATGTCTTCCAGGAGTACCCTCTCCTTGAGCTTGCGGCTGTTACCTACCATAGCATTGAGCGAGAAGGCGTTGAGCAACCAGTTTCTGGCGCTTCCTTCCTCGAAACAGTCACCATACTCAATGTGATAGCGGAATCCGCTGCCGCATTCAATATTAATCTCAAACAGTTCCTCGATGGCATGGAGATTATTGATGAAGGTACGGCGAGAAAGTTCCGTTCCCTCGCTCAGATCAGAGTCCAACCACCTGTTTTGAATCTCCTTCAGGGTGATGCCACCCCTGTTCCTTGCCCTGTGGATGGTTTCTACGAGCCAGACATATTTGTTCAATTGATTGATAGCCATATTCTATAACTTTTAAAATTTGGCACAAAGATAATGAAAAAGTGAGAAATAATGTTGCACAGTTGCCAATTATTTTAGCAAGAACTCTATCATTTCGTCGTATTTGGTGAAAAACATACTTTCCTTCATTTGTAGCTTTATCTCTTTCTTTTCCATTGTATGTTTATTTTGTGGCAAAGGTATATATTTCCTGTGTAAAATGTTGTCACACCTAAAATATTTTTCAGGTGTGCAGTAATTTTTCCCATTTTCAGACTACCTTTGTGTCATAGATGTAAAGTAATAAGAAATAATGGAACAAACTAAACACGGAATATCGGTAAAACGCCGTATCTATTCCTTTCCAATGAAAGGAGAAAGCAGGGCAGAGGCAATCTGCCGATCTTTTAGGCAATACACCCTGGTGGATTGGGCAAAATATAATAAGGTGTCTATGCGAATCGTCACCTCTGTAAAATATCCTTTGCTGATGGGAGAACTGGTTCAACTTATGTCTGTGTCACAATCATTTATGGACAGAACAAAGGTGGATCTTGTACAGGAGACATTGGGCACAAGTGAAGAACAACTATTGTTAATCATTCAAGCATATGAAGATGAATCAATGGGTTGACTTTGACACAGGTGATGAAGCTCAAAGTGAGACTGTTTTTTCCTATATGGGAAAGACATATAGCATAGAACTCAGTTTGAGTGTTGGCTTTGGCGATATATGGTTTGCGAATTTGTACTCAGTGACAGGTGATAAGAAACAAAAATGTGTATCAAACATCAAAATTCCAACTTGTGATTTTGACGAACTCTCTTGGTTGAAACAATACTTGGAGAAACGAATGGATATGCTCTTACTAGAGCTAAAAAATGAAGTCTCATCCGTCAGCTTCGAGCCAGAGGACATTGCCGGCTTACCCATATCTTCAGATGATAAAATCAAACTGCTTGACATGTTGCATGGTTTATGGTTTGATGTTTATAAAGTGTTCCAGGAAAAATAAGGAAACAGGTTTCGTATCACTTAAAAAATGAAATAAAATGTCAGAAACTACGTATTATAAATACATAAGCAATGGTGCCCACTATACTGATGTCATCGCCAAGATAGCGAACGTGAAACATCATCTTTGGATAGGGACTGCAGACATCAAGGACTTGTATGTAAAAAGCAGTTCCATGACCGTTCCCTTTCTCAAAGTCATCTCTCGATTAATTGAGCGTGGAGTGGAGGTTCGGTTAATCCATGCCAAGGAGCCTGGCCCTAATTTCCGCAAGGACTTTGATGATTATTCGATTCTTGCCAAACGATTGGAGAGAGTCTTGTGCCCAAGGGTACATTTCAAGATGGTCATCTTTGACTTGGAGACTGCCTATGTTGGGTCAGCCAACCTCACAGGTGCAGGCCTCGGCATGAAGGGGGAGAGAAACAGAAATTTCGAGGCCGGTGTCCTGACCAATGCCCCTTCCTTTGTGGAGCAAGCCATCAACCAGTTTGACTTCGTATGGAATGGAAGCCAATGCAAAAAATGCGGACGGAAGAGATTCTGCCCAGATTCACCATTGAAGTATTAACTTTATAAGATTAGATCAATGCTATTTAACTATAAGGAACATCGGATTTTTGCATTCTCTGACTCTCATGGAATGCACAAGCGGCTTCATATCCCTGAAGAAGCAGACATCCTGCTTTGTGCTGGCGATGTAGTGTCTGGCTTTGGCAAGGATGGCATGGAGAACTTCTTTTCCTGGTTGTTAAGCCATCCTGCCAAACTTTATATTTTTGTCGCAGGTAATCATGAGCTGTTCTTGGAAGACAGCTTAGAGCAGACAATTTCGCTTTTACCTAAAAAAGTAGTTTTCCTTCATGACTCCACCTTTGAGTTTGATGGGATAAGTTTTGGGAATATATCCATGCGAAGCTTGCAAAGTAAGGAGCAAAATGTCCAATCTGCTACCAAAATGGACTTTCTGATTACCCATGTTCCACCGGAAGGCATACTTGACGAGGGTAGGGGAAGCCGTCCGCTATTGTTAGAGGTTTATCGCTCTCAACCTCGTTTCCATGTCTTTGGTCATGCTCATTCTTGTGGAAATCAAAGCAAGGGAGGTGCTTTTACGGAGTTTTACAATGTCTCACAGTTTAATGAACTTAAAAACCAAGATGGAGGTCAATAGAGAATGGTTTCCACCTTGGTGACAAGTCTTTTAAACATCAGCTAAATAAATGCCTGTAGTCATCCGAGTAGGTTTGTGGTTGACGTTTTTCGTATTTCTGAATAAGTATCGTAAAATGCAAATCAACTACATCGGAACTTACCTCTCTGGTACCAAAGACTAATTTTCCTTTTCCTGCCAACATTTGGAACTCACTCTTGATATCTTCTTCCTCTTTCAAAGAAAGTGGATGAAGTGATAGATGCACAATCGCTTGAAGATTCAGCGCATCTACAGTATGGTTCCTTCTAATTTGGAAAACAAGAAAAAACGTGTGGTGGTGAAGGACATTGAGGACAAGAAGGGAAAGCGAATGAGTGATTATGTAGAGGAATTTGATTATCTGATTTCTTCTGGCATTACTTTGGAAGTGAAGGCCATCAGTAAGCCAAGTTTCCCTCTGATAGAGAATAGTGGTAAGAATCTGCTGAAGCTTTATATGAACGATGTGGGTATTCTGACCGGCATTTTCTTTGGCACCAACATCAAGGCGGTGATGGATGATGTGGCAAGTATTAATCTCGGTTCCGTTTATGAGACGGTGGTAGCACAGGAGTTGAAGGCGCATGGCTTCAATCTTTATTATTACGACAACAAGAAGATGGGGGAAGTAGATTATCTGATAGATGACATGGAGCACCTTTCTGTTCTTCCGTTAGAAATCAAGTCTGGTAAGGATTATCAGGTGCATAGTGCCTTGGATAAGTTCCTGCAAATCAAGGAATATAACATCCAGCAAGCCTTCGTTTTCTCCAATACTCAGCAGGTGAAGGTGAAGGATGGAATAACTTATCTGCCTATCTATTATATAATGTGTATAGAGCCAAAGCAGGCAGAAGATGAAGTGTTGCTTTAGGACGATAGGTTAGATATAACAAGAAAAGTGTAAAGAATATTTATCATAATCATCCTTACATGTACAATATTCGTATGCATAAATTTGTAAGTTTCCAAAGCCAGGAGATACTTAATTTGGTCCATCATAGGACAGATGTTCTTGTTGGCATCCCAGGTTCCGCATGATGCAGCATGAAGTTGGGAAATCCCACGTTGCTTATGAAGAGCTTGTCACGGCTGATGCCAATGATAGCTCCAATCGGTACAAATGGAATGGTGTAGGTATCATATATTTGCTATATATTTCCCAAGTAAATAAATTTCATCCCTTCTTCCAATGCAACCCTTTTTGCCAAATATATGGTTTCTTTTGGCGTTGGAGAAGCATCCTGCATCTTATAAAGAGGGAAGAACCTGCTGAAATGTAGTGGATTCTGGGCAAAGCCATTCGAGACGAGCCAGCGGCACATCTTCCTGATCATCTTCTCACTATCATTGACACCTGGAATCAAGAGATTGGTTATCTCCAGATGAACATCAGACTTCTGCATGGCTAGCAAGGTATCAAGTACTGGTTTTAGATGTCCACCACATTGATGCATATACATCGTATCGGAGAAAGCCTTGATGTCTATGTTAGCGGCATCTATATAAGGAAGGAGTTCCTGCAAGGGCTCTGGATTGATGTAACCTGCCGAGACGAGAATATTCCATAACCCATACTCATGTGATACCTTCGCTATGTCATGGATATACTCATAATAGGTAAGAGGCTCTGTATAGGTATATGCGATTCCTGGCAGATGATGCTGCATGGCGATGTCAACAATTTCATGGGGTGATAGCTCATAAAAATTCACATCAGAGGGCAGCGCTTGCGAAATGTCATAGTTCTGACAGTTAAGACACCGAAAGTTACACCCCGTACATGACAAGGACAGGCATCGGGTGCCGGGATGAAACTCATTGAGAGGCTTCTTCTCGACAGGGTCATCTGCCAAGGCACATGGCTTGCCATAAACAATGGAATACAATTTGCCCTTGAAATTCCATCGGCTTCCACATATCCCATGCTTTCCATCCGGGATGACGCAACGATGGGGGCAAAGCTCGCATCTTACCTTCAGGCTCTTGCCTCCATCTTTGCCCTCCTCTATCTTCGTATAATATCTACATTCCTTCATGTTTCCTAACCTTTTGTTTTATCATACGATTTTGAATTCTTTGGGTGTTTAAAATCAGAATATGATAGCCTCGTAGGTATAAAGTTCGGCAGTTCTCCAGCCTTCCCAGCCAATGCCAGCTTTATCTTGCGCACAATGTCCGAGAAATTCCTCCTTAGTCCAAGACACCTCATCGGCAACTTGTGGCAAGAAGGTTCCTGCACGATTGCCCTTACGCATATAAATGCCTTGTTTGCCCAGTTGGAATTTGTCGATGGAACGGATGCGCTTCATCGGGGTAAGCACGGAAATCTCTATGTCGATGTCTGGAAGCTCGGTTATATTGACTGCTGGAAATCTTGGGTCTTCAAAGGCTGCAGCCTTCGCCATTTGGCAGACCGTCTTATAGAGTGGCATATCCTCTCCGAAATGTCCGATGCAACCTCTCAGCCTGCCGTGCTTATGCAGAGATACAAAAGCTCCACATAGGGTCTTTAGTTTTTCCGACAGATGGCTGGGAAATTGATAACTCCTACCCTCCAAGGTCATCCTGATGGCATTGTAAGCTATCTCCTTGAGCATCTTTTTGTCTTCGTCACTTAGTGAAAAGTTTGCCTCGTCTTTTTCTCTTGATTCAACCGGCTTTACTTCATCTCTTGTAAAGATAAATGAATGATACCCCACTACCCTATCCTTTCCTCCGTAGGGCGAATCACCCGAATTGCGGTACATGATGTGATGTGGATGGATGTTGGCATCATTTTCTGTCATCATCAGGAGTGTGGCAATAGCCGCTTCTCCACAAGCACTTGTGGCAAGACTGTTGATGTTCAATTCCTGGTTGTGCAAGATGGCTTTTACGAATGCTTCCGCCTTGCCCGTCATGATGGCATCCTTAGTAAGTCCATCCACCCTTTTGGCATCAAGATAAGCTGGATAATGTGAGAAATCACTACTGATGACAAACAGATTTCTTTCGTTCATATATGGCTGGAGGACACGGGCTATCTCTTGAAGTATGCTCAACTTTTGCGTGGCAATGATGATTGGAACGATGGGAACTACCTTCTTGAAGTGATACTGCAAGAAAGGAAGCTCCACTTCCAGACAGTGCTCGCTGTCGTGTGCCTTATTATTATAGGTAAAAGCATCGCTCTGTTCCAACAGAGATTTGCAGAGCGCAGTATCCACCGGGACATTGCCAAGTGGCGTTGCATATTCTGTCGCTTCAATATTCACCGAAGCTTTGTCAAGATAAACATGATGACTAGGTCCCAACAAGAAAATGTGTTCATATTGCGCGTCTGGTTGGATGCAGGCAAAAGCAGATGCTGTGGTTACGCCAGAGAATACATAACCGGCATGTGGGACAATGATAGCTTGCACAGGTTTCAAGGGTGAAGCCTTGCATTGCAGAAAACACTCCTTCAAGTCGTGGCGAAGTTCCTGGGCATCGCCCGCATAAAATTGTCCTGCTACGGCAGGTTTACGTATCTTTGCTTCCATCATCATACACATGGTTAATAAAACGACTAAAACAATTTTTCTCATATCTAAAAGCGTGAGAAGAATGGCAACTTTCCATCCTTTTGGCAAATTTAGATAAAATTTCTGAATTATAAGCCAGTATAATAAAAAACTTCAATGATTTCCCTCGAATTGTGCGAAATTAGCCTTGTTTTTCGAGAAATCAAGACCACAACTGCAAAAAATCCTACTAACGTGCTCTGAGTCACAAAAATATTAATTATCTTTGAAGCAGTGTTCGTTAACTGATTTTTTAAACTTCAAAAATGTAGGCTTATGAAAGCAGTATGTGGTCTTGACGTGCACAAAGATAGTATTTTTCTTTGTATTTTGCACAGTGATGGTGAATTATTTGAGCAAGTTTTCGGTGTTTTAACATTTCAGCTGGAAGATCACTTTTTTAATCATAATCTTAATCTTTAAAAGTATATCACCAATACAGCGTCCCCACTATATTACAAGCAGTTACACCTATCAGCATTTTGAAAAAAGTTATTTTGTATCGTTCTGGTGCTGAAGGATTGCTAAGCACTTTCCTTTTCTATTTTTTCCACATCAGTAACATGGAAGTATATTAAGCCATTTCAACTATCTCATAAAACAAGGTTATGGCAACATTATAGATTCAGCATTATTGCCACTTATTCCTATATATTATTTCTATTTCTCAATGCCTTTTCCAATACCTCTTGTGAAATTTCATTATAGAGTCTAACAATCTCTTGCTGAATTTCTTCTGCATGTTGTAAGTCGCCAATATTCACACAATACTGATGAAGTTTTTGCAGAACCGCAATAGCTTTCAAATTGTTTCCACAAATCGCTAAAGCCGCCAAATCTTTCTGTTGTTCATTATTGGCTGTCACTTTGAGCACCTTGAACATATTATCTAAAAATGTATACATAATTACTCAGTTACAAATATTTATACATAACTTTTATTCTAAGGCGGTCCCATCGCGCATAACCTGACGCAGACCTCTGATGGTCCGCCAACCTTAGAGCGTAGCGGTTCTGAGCACCGGAGGGCGGTTACATCCTCTCGTCCCTGAGGATTTCTGTCCCCTGTAAGGGGAATCGAAAGGGTCTTAAAGACTATTGAAGGTAGGCTTTCGAAAAATCCTCCTTTTATCTAAAGAGGAACGTGGCGATTCGATAACGCATACGTTCCAATCACCCCATAACATACCAACGGTATGAGAAAGGCAATCGGCATACTGCCTGTAGTATCTGCAATATACCCCATGATTACAGGAGCAACCGCACCACCCACTATCGTCATGATAAGCAACGAAGAGGCCAATTTGGTCTTTGTACCCGCATCCCTCAATGCCAGCGAGAAGATCGTCGGAAACATGATGCTCTCTCCCAGATACAGGGCGAAAAACGCAATGAGAGATAAAGTACCGCTACATACCACCACGATCAGTGTGGCTACAAAGGTGAGGATGGCACAGACTAACAGCACCAGCCTTGGCTGGATATAATTCATGATGACACCACCAGCCAACCTGCCGATAAAGAACAGACCCATTCCGCCAAAGGCGAGATACAGACTGGCAGTCTGCTTCTCAAAATGAATACTCTCCTCAGCATAGTTGATGAAGAAACTGTTCACACCCGTCTGGGCAGCCACATAAAGAAACAAGGTCAGCATACCGAAACCGAATGCCATCACTCGCATCGGCTTCTCCTCCACCATCTCGTTCGTATCCGCCTCATGCGCTCTCCTTGGGTCTGGCAACTTAACCCTTGATAGGACCAGTGCCACAGCAAGCACGAAGATACCCACCAGGGCATAAGGGATGGCAATGTTGACACCCGAGAACAGAAGCTGTCCGCCAACCAGCGGTCCCACAATCCATCCGATTCCATTGAGCGACTGCGACAGGTTGATTCTGCTCTCCGCCTTGTCTGGATGTCCCAGTACCGTAGTATAAGGATTCGCACTCGTTTCCAGACAGGTCAGTCCGCATCCTATCACAAACAGCGACAGAACGAAGAAGTAGAAACTGTTGATCCTGCTTCCCGGTATGAACATCAGAGCACCGATACCGAAGAGCACCAGTCCTGTTATCACTCCCCTCCTGTAGCCCCACTTCCGGATAATCCATCCGGCAGGCAGTGCCATCAGAAAATAGGCACCATAGACTGCAGCCTGCGTCAGGGCCGACATCGTCTTGCTGATATGGAACGACTCCTGGAAATGTGGATTCAGCACCTCCAGGATGCCATGGGCAAAGCCCCACATGAAGAAGAGACTGCTGATAATGAGGAAAGGCACCAGATAGTTATGCCCTTCGTATCTGAAGATGGATGGCTTCGTCATGATTCTCTGCAAATTTAAGACTGTCCTTTACTACCAGTGCCAGATAACCGCCGCCACCGGCTCCCGGCATCTTCCATGCCAGAACCTCCTCCATGCGGCTGTAGCGGTCAATCATCGGCTGCACACTCGCCTCCGGTTCTATCACACCGTTGATAGACGGATTCACCATACCCGGGAACATCGCAATCTGGGCCTCGAAAGATGCCCTGTATGCTGCAGCAAAGGCATCGAGGTCGTGCGCCAGAATCGCCTTCCAGCAGGCATCAGCCGCATCAGCCAGCGCCTTCACCTTCTCAAGCGTGATATCCTTACCTTCCACCACACTGCATCCCGGTCTTCTCGGTTCCATCGGAATCATCACCAGATGGTCTTCCAGGAATCGGAGGGTCATCTCATCCTGCGTACTCTCTATCTTCTCCGGCCAGAAGTTGTTGTCATAATAATGACGCACCAGACCGGGAACACAGATACCGATAGAATCCTGGGCACCAGAGATGATACCGTCGTGACGCTCCGGATTGTTCTCAAAGCAGAATACCAGTCGGGCGAGCATCTCGGGATCCATTTTCGGCAACTTCACCGGCCATATCTTCTGAATCACCTTACGGGTAGAGGTAGACAGACCGCAGCGGTCGCGCACCTCAAAGGTCGGTTCCAGCGAGATGGTAATCGCCCATCCCGGATGATACATGCTTACATAAGGCTGATCAATCCATGTACCAGCCAGATCCAGACGGGTAGGAATCCCCGCCTCCTGTGCCGAATTCTCAGATACATTCGATAACGCCTTCTTCAAGTCAGAAGAAGATCGTGCTTTCAAACCCGCATGAGGCGTGCGCTGGAGTTCGACATATTCGATGCCCCTTTCCTTACAGATTCTACGTTTCTCATCAGACCCACCTTCAGCGTTCACCACAAACACATCCGGTTTCACCTTATCAAGAGTTGACAGGAAGTCAATCACTCCGCTTCCCTCATTGATATACGCATCCTTCACCGCCTTGATATTCTTGACCATGAATAGCCTTTCCTCCTGCGGAAACATAGGCTTGCGATGCTTATACTCCAGATAAGTAGCATCCGATCCGATACCCACATACAGGTCACCATACCGTGATGCCTGCTGGAAAAACTCCACATGACCAGAATGTAGCAGGTCATAACAACCGCTCACAAAAACTTTCTTCTTCATTTGTTGTTTATCATCAATCATAGAGCCTCCTCAACTTTCTGCCAAGAGGCAACAAAGTCAGGATCTTCTATTTTATTTATCATAAATATATATTTTAGATTGAACGCCAATCTTCTTGGATTATTTTAACGCAAACAGAGCGTAATATGCAGATTGTTATGCATACTTTCTATATAAAATTGCTTATTCATAAAGTTATATAATTGATATAAAGGTAAAACGGAAACAAGTGCTTTTGCTTTCATAATCTTCTCCTTTTAAACATTTAAAATGTATTTGAATATGCAAAGATTGCGTAAGGCGAGAGCTGATATATCATTTGAGCGCTATGATCAGCTACACTCTAAGGTTGGCGGAGCATCAAAGCCCTGCGCCATGTTGTGCGGGATGGGACCGCCTTCCTATTATCTTGCTAAAGGTACTGGATACTACCCCTATTTTAAAACCACCCTGTCTTGTAATAAGTCACAAAGAGAACGTAATGTCTTTAATGTATAAGGACGAATCGTCAAGTCATCACAGATTAACTTCTTATCCTTACCCAAGAAAAACATACCACAATGATCATTAAGACCTGCTTTAACAGGATATATTCTTAATCTATCATGTAAATTTGCTAAATAATTTGGAGTAAAAAGAGCATATCCGACATAATGGCTTTTGGGGCATTAGACTATGTTCTTTAAGACTTCCAAAAATTTAGGGAGTTCCGAAAATTGGAGGATGCCCTCTTTCTCTATCTCTCCATAATTGACATCATACACTATCCTATCACTAAGAATAGATAAACAGGCATCTCCTTTGGAGGTCTTCCATTGCATTAATATATAGCCATTGGTATTTGGGAATATTGCTAATCCCTGAAGCAATGATTCGCTACAGGATGAAACAACCTTCTGAGAATAATCACATGCTTCTGATGATATGGAAGGGGAACCTGCGTAATCCCAATTCGCTGGCAAATCTCGAAGTTCAAGAATTCGCTTCTCAAGTCGTTGCCTTAACGAAAGACTTGGCTTCTTTTTCAGCTGTTGCTTCAATAATCGCAAAGCTTCTGCCATAGCATCAGTCACACTGATGTTATTCTGCTCAGCAATTGTTGCATAGCCTTGATATAATGTATTATCGAGTACCAATGTTGCCATAATCGTAATATTTATTGTCTGCAAATATAAGGGTTTTCGGTGAAACTACCAAATTTTTGGGGGAGTTTTTGATTCTTGCCCTATCATCCTCTCCTGATACCCACATAGTTCATCTTCCATATTGCTATATTTGCCCACCTCCAGCAAGTTATTGGAAAGCATTATCCTCTGGGGCTTCATCATAACTATAAGAATCATGCTGCATTTTTTCACGGATGATTCCTGCCAAGTTCTCACGACCATTACGCATTTCAGTTGGTGTGGAACTCAAATAATTTGTGTTGGGTATTGTGGAGTTCCATAATGTATATTTGTGATAATTATTCTTAATTATTCACTTAAAAGTGAACAATCTATCAATAAAAGTATTATTTTTGCATTGCATATTAAAGAATTTCAGTTATGACACAAGTAACATTAAAGACAATAGAACAGAATGACAACGTAGGCATGTTTTCTATCTGCTTCGATGGAAACTCCGAAAGCGAATTTGAAAAATTCCTGATGGAGTTTAAGGACAATGCGACATACAATAAAGACTTCAATGCCATATTATTGGCTTTATCCAAAATTATCGATAAGGGAGCATTAGAAAGATTCTTCCGTATCGAAGGGAGGATGAGCGACCATGTCAGTGCTTTGTCTATAGATTCCCGCAAACTCCGCCTATACTGCTTAAGAATATCCGATCAGATACTTATCTTAGGAAATGGTGGTGTTAAACTATCACGCACATACCAAGAGAATGAAAAACTCAGTGGATATGTTATGGACTTACAGACCTTTGACAAAGTTCTGCTCAAAGCCCAAGAGAATGGAATCATTACCATTGAAAAGAATATGATAACAGACATAGAAAGTGCAACCTTTGAAATTTAAGCATTATGATACAGAACAAATTATTCCGTGATTGCCTCTCTGCGATACCTGCCGAGCAAAAGGCAGAGTTCGATTTGTCTTTCGGTATTGCCGAGCGCATTAGTGAGATTCTGAAAGCCAAAGGACTCACCCAAAAAGATTTTGCCCGCTTACTCAACAAGCGAGACTCAGAAATCTCGAAATGGCTAACAGGCAGACATAACTTCACGACTCAAACCATTGCTCGTATAGAAACAGCCTTAGGAAGTAAACTCATCAGCATAGCCCATTGATTGGGCTATGCTTTATTTCTTCTGATTCCAAGACATTCCAAACAGCTCATTACCACCAGGAGCCAAGCTAATGACTTTATTATCCTCAACAATCTTTTGTGTAGTAATATTGAAATCTGCTAATTCATCGAATGAAATAAAAATCTGTTTATTCTTTTCTTCAGAATATAAATTCATAATGGCATCCATTCTCCTTTTATCTATATTTTTAAGCAATAAAGTATCGTGGATAATAAAAGGCAGAATAGTTTTTTTCAATATAGCTAAATCGAATATCACAAGATTCTTATAATTTGTCCCGGTTCCACTGTCATCAGTACATTGGTATGAATAATTTTTAGAAATAAGTTGCTAATCTTTTATTTGAAAATAAATGGGTTTATAATTCGTCCAATCAGAATCCGCCAATTTCATGTTTTTTAGCCAATCATTCATCTGTAGCATACATTTCTCAGCAACTTCCTTATTTACTGCTAAATTCCATTCCTCAATTACTTTACCCATAAAATAAGGCTTATACACTCGGAGAATCAACGAAACTTTTCTCTGGAAATCTTTAGCAACAAAGAACTTGCGGTATTTAGGGAACGTCACCGCCCAAGTAAAATGTCTCATGCACAAGTCTAAAGCCTTTGTCTGATGTTGCATGATCAAGTCCGCCAAAATATCATATTCCAGCTTGAAATGCTGAATACCGTATGTACGAACTTCGTCAATCAATTCGGAGATACCTTCTTCTACTTTGTAGGATTCTGCATGAACAAGTTTGTCTTGAAAAGCTATTTGACCAGAAACCTTGAAATAAAGTTTATCACAAAGTTCAATGATATAATCAACATTTTCTTTTTCTGCGATAAATGCTTTATGCCTTATTAAAAAGAGTTTCATGGAATGGATAAGGGGACTCCAATCATGGAACCAATCTCTAAAAAAATTCTTTTCCGTCGCCTTGTCCAACAGAATCAATTCATCTTTCAGCTTCTTGAATACTTTAAAAGCAACATTCTCTGACGCTTCAGAAATAGGAACATTCTTCTCAAATTCGTCAATATCTAAAGTGATTGAATCTGTAACATAAAAAGAATCATCATCGTGTATTCCTGTATTCCACAAATATTGACTATCTGCCAATAGTTGTAATGCAAGTTTTTGAAGTCTCTTGCATTTTCTTGCAACATGGCTCACAGCGGATATTATGCTTGGATTCCTCAATAAATTGTAGTCCAAATTTTCTACCCAGGAATAAAATCTGCCTTTGGGAATAAATTTCTGCAAGTTGAACAACACAAAAACTTGTGGCTCTGTTTCTACATGATTCATCGCTTGATAAACTTGGCGTAATACTGTTTTATCTAAAGCTTTTATGTTTCTTGTTGCAGCTATCAATAACGAATTGTCATAATGGGTTAAATTTCCCCATCTGTTCAATATCTCTACGATAATATCCTGCTTGAAAGCTGTATCCTTTGAGTAGGATATGGCTTGTTGCGCAAAGTCATACTTTGCAGTAAAGATTTCTCGTTCGTTTTGACTGTCTAAACCTTGAGTTTTGTATAGCTTCATAAATTCTTTCAACCAAACTTTCGGATGTACTCGCTTAATGAAACTTGAAGCATAGATATACAAAGTATTCTTGCGTTCTTTAGAAAGGTTCTGCGAACCACATGCTTTCAATATCTTGACAAAAATATCAGGCAAAGCCTTTTGTATGATGTCTGAGCTACTGTTACAATAGAGTTGAGCCACTCGCTTGCTCATGTTCTTATCAGCAGATAGAGACGCATAATAAAGACATGGATAAGGATAAATGGTGTAAGTCTTTTCTATGACATCGAACAGATTCTTGTCAGTAAGCCAACGAGACACCATCCTGTCTGTCACAAAGCCTAATTTTATAATAACTTGCAAGATTCGTATAGCTCCCAATGTTTCTGTGTCGGAACTTCCAAAAGTAACCGTTCGCCCTTCTCGTCCCAAAGGTTTTACCTTTTCTTCTTTATGAAGAGCCTTTTTCAATTTTGAAAAATAATCATGTAATCGCAAGAGCCCTCCGTTATCTTTGCCCAGCTTTTCAATTTTAGAAAGCAATCCCTCAAACTTTGCACGAGCCTCATGATTCACCCAGTAAAATTGCTGAAACCCTAAGAGTTGCTCCAAAGCTATCAAATATTCCTGGTCTGTGTTGTAAAGTTGTCTCTCAGCATGTGCAAATACGACATCTATACTTTCTCTTTTTTGCTCAGTTATAATCATCAGTTGAATTACCTTATAGTATTCTCCTACAGGTTTCCATTCATTGGCAATCCTATAGCAACTGTCAAAATCAAAGTTAAAGAGACAAGTCACACATTGATAAAAAATATTTCTATCGGAAGTATTTGATGCCTCTACCTTCCAATGATTCTCCAACAACATCCACTGCTCTGTCATTACATCATAGAATTGCTTTAATTCTGCATCTTTTGTAGAAGATACGACATCCATAATATAGTTTAACTTCTGTTCATCTCCAAAAATAATATTCAGTGGAAGATTATCTTGGTTGGCAGCCATTGCAAAAGCCTTGCAAATGTAGGCATCCATTTTCTTGTCAATGATGACACCTCTTACTTTCTCTAAAAAGAAAAACCGATAATAATCCGATGGCGAAGCAAAAAAAGACAATTCGTCATTCTTTGTCAGACTCCATGCTCTATCTATTTGACCAGCATCATATTCTACTGTTCTTTTTTCTTTTGGACTATGACTTTGCGAGAAATTGAAATGTTCCCAAAATTCTTGGTCTGTCGCATGAGTTGACTGCATTTTCTCGATGTCATCAAAGAATGAAGAAAGCCTTTCTTTCCTGCTTTTCGCAGATGGATAGACCTTGTATAAATCTACAACGTTTATATAATGATTACTGAGCAACAAGCCTTTGTCTGCATCCAAACTTTTGTCATCAACATTAATAAAATACTTATTGCACGTGTCATCCTTATCCTCTCTCTCTAATCTTTCCTTGTCAACAATATCCTTCACCCAATTAATCCACAACATAAAATTAGGGTCATCACAAGAGAAACCAACAATGCAATAAGAATCCTTCAACAAACTGATGCGCATCAAGTCAACGAAAGCCTCATGTCTTTCATTGTATGTGTCATAATCTTCTTGGGCGATGATATATTGAGTATGATTATCATAGTCAAAACCGTATTTCTCGTTTCTTTCTTTAAACCCTCTAAGCGATCCATGCAACTTAAATATATTTCTACCTGCACTAATTGTTATATCTCCACTTTTCTTCACGACATAATAGGCTTCCGCCTTATTCTTATTCCATTGCTTGACAGAATCCCATAGTTGCTGTCTATAATTTTCCAACTTATCTATTACGGATTTGACAAATTTCAGATCATTACCAACGGTATCACTTGTGTTCTCACCGGAATCATTAGAGATGTCACATACACTTTTGACAATTGGCAATTTCTTAATTTCATCAATTTGTCTTTTCGTATCCTCATTCGTAATGCCAACCTCTACACTATCAGTTGTTTCTATAACTTCTGCTTTTTTAGCATCACTATTTAGTTGTCTCAATTTAGACCAAGTTTTATCTATCAGTTCTATTTTTCCATACGTCTCCTCCAATTCTTTTCTGCGCTCAGAAGTAGAAGTCAAATCGCTATAAACCTCCAAGGCATTGTCATAATTGAAAGTATATATGTTCTTGACTTTCATGTCAAGCAAACGCCTATGAAGAGATACGTCCACATTCTCCTCATGCTCTTTTCCTAAAAATAAGTCGTATGTTCCATCTTCATTTTCCACAAGGATAGGCGTTCTTTGCTCTATATATACATCTATTGCCTCGTGGTAGCCTTTCCTTCTGATATATTCACTGGCTATTCCCAAGTAACCATATTTATCTATGATTTCCCATTCGTTCATATTACCAGAGCGCATTTCTTTGGCATACATATCATTTATCATATCCTTCAACAGTTCTGCCCATGAAAGATATTTACCAGAAATGTTCTTACTGAAACCTGCTCCAATAATAAAAGACATGGAATGTATGCTACTTCCTATCTTGCGTATATAGTCAATATTAGTATTTGTTGTCATTTCTCTTTTATCTGCTTTTGTGTTACATCTTTTGCATGTCTTTCATTAATCTACTCAAAGGTCTTTTATGTATGTCTTCATCGTCATAATATGTACCAAGTACAAAACGTTTGACATCATCATCCGTCAAGGCAAGCTTATTTCCTGTAAACGAAGCTTTCAAAGCCTTTATATTCTCGTCATTATAGGCGTATTTTCGCCAAATAGCTTCTTCCACCACATCTTTATGCTCTTGATAAATGGCATTAATGTGCAACTTTTTATCCATGTTTTCACAAACATCCTTATATAATGGATTGCTTTCTTTTAACTCTACAGATAGTGCATCAACATTATGTGTCAACATATATTCCGCTTCATTCTTTGGCGGTAATTCGAAATGAAGTACGTTCAAATCTGCATTTGTGTCATCCTCGTAAAGACGGAAAAACTCGTCATCATCATCACCTTTATTTCTGTTGCACGAAAAACAACATGGTACAAGATTGAAAAACGAGATACCCAAGAAAGGATATTTAGACTTTGGTTTCCAATGATCTACCGTATAATAGGCTACTCCATTATCATCTGTAATAGCAAAATTTGCATTGCAATATACACATGTCTTCACGCCAACCTTTTTTAGAAACTTTGGATAGATGTAAGTTCTGGTTTCATTATACATCAAAGAAGAAATCAAAAGATTGTGAAATGAATCCGCTTTTTTACTTCCTACTTTCAACTCTTTATTCAATAAGGAGCCATCATTCCCCAATGTTGCCAATAGTGAATTATTTATAGTGGTGAAATCCGAAGGAAGCAAAGTCAACAAATCATTAGGATAACGGTCTATTACCACCTGAAGATAATCCTGATACATAGTTGAAGTTGCATTCGGAATCTGTGCATAAATAGTTTTCCCATTGGCATCTGTATCAAAAGATTCTTTCACCTCCCCATCTTCAAAATACTTTTTGAATCTCTTCAATTTCTTCAATGGATTAACCAAAATGTTTTTGGGACCGTAATGAAGATGCTTCAAAACTTCATTCCGATACTCTTCAGCTATAACTTGAACATTGCTGTCAATAAAAATCTTTCGCACGACTAATCCTCCCTTTCCAATTTTTCCAACTCACGTTTCAGTTCCGCAATGCGCTCTTCCTTGCTGACCTCTTTCTCGTCATGTCTTTTTACTTGAGGATTTCTCACATAGAATTCATCCAGCATCTTATAAAGTGTTCTTTTCAAAAGGGGATCACCAACCTTTTCGATCAACGCTGGAGCCAAATCCATATTATAATCATTACGTATCCCATCGTTAGTACTCAAGAAGGTAACAAGACGTTTTATTTTCCTTTGTGCAAATTTTCCAATGAATCCATTTTCCAAGAAGAAACTTTGTCGCAAAATGTCATTCACATTGGCTGCAAATGGATTAATTAGCGAACTTTTGTCTTCGGGATGTCCATCTTTCAAGTACAATATGTTGGTACTTGGTACGTCAGACAGAATAAAAGGCGAGTGAGTTGTAATCAATATATTTAGGCTACATCTGTCTTGAAATCCTAACAAACTGACTATTCGCAAGAAGTCAAATATAAAAGTCCTTTGGTATTCTGGATGAAAGCATAATTCCACTTCATCAAGGACAATATTGAAACATCTATAACATGGTCTTCCCTTACGCACAGAACGTAAGTTAAGAAGGTGGTATAGGATGGCACTTGTCGTAAATATGAATTGTCGTTCGCCTGAACTTAAACGATTGAAGGGAACAATACCTTTTGTCCTGCCATTCTCATCTACCTTTTTCAGAATAACTTTTACGGAGAACAATGAAGGCGGAAGGAAATACATTCTGTCGTATACGGATTGTTCTATGTGAGGATTTCCCAACCATTCTTCATATTGGTCATAGGTAAACTTCTTGTAAAGGTTGTTTATATCTGGTACATTTTTTAAGCGAGATAAGAAGAAAACAGTTTGCCAGACTTTAACGCCTATATGTGACTTGTCGTCTTTTACGTGTTTAGCCAGTTTTTTGTACATGCCTTTTTGTGCCAAAGGAACTTCTGTACACAAAACAAATTCCAGGTTCGATATCGCTTTAAACTTTTGGTACATAGGATACTTTTCTGCTATTGACAATACTTTGCATACCAAGTAAAGACGTGCCATCCACAATATGTCATCATCATTTTCTCCAGCAAGAGGAATTTGGAAGTTTCCTAAAATCAAATTGGCGGCACTATTTCTGTTCTCTCTCTTACAAGCTTTCTTAAAGGCATCAAGTATTCGTGACAACTTCTGAATACCAGACTCTTTGGCGTTTACACTCTTGAAGCCCTTGATTAACTTGAATGGATCAAGTTTGTATTCAATGCTTTTCAGTTCATATCCATGTAAATATTGCCCATGTTTAGCACCTCTCGAAAACTCAATGAGCAGAGATGTGATACGATACATGGTCAATGCTGTCTCATTATGCATATTGATTGTCCCATCATCCCTGTAAGGATTCAGATTGATAGGACACATATAGCCATCATTTTTATGAAACAAGCTGTTTATCCAAGTTCCTTTGCCTTTCTTCCAACACTTTTTTTCCCTATCATATACAAGGCATTTTTCTTCTGAGTAATCTGATGCTACATATGCCTGTACTGAATAATTTGTAACAATTGTGTAGAAGAATGAGGATGCCAATTCAAATATCTTTTGTTCTGAAGCATTGGTATAATCTTCAAAACCATTGAATTCTTCTATTCCATTATTGCCAAAACAAACTTTCTTGTCATCAGCAACCAAAGCCACAGCTGTATCTCTGACTTTCAATACTATGTCTTTACCTCCAATGGAATATTCCAAGTCCGCATAGATACCCAATACATATTTCAGTTCATCAGCTGCCGAACATTCCACTCGACAAAACATCATAGCTGCAAGATTGTTAATCATACGAAACATCAGTTCCAACAATGTCGACTTGCCAGAACCATTTTCACCAACAATTGTTTCAACCGTTATATTTGTGCCAAAGAATCCTTTTTCTACCTGAGAGTTAAACAAGTATTCCGCAGGATGCAAATTCTTCCTCACTTTTTCCGAGCATTCGGAATGTATAACTAACCTCTTTAATGTAAATGATATATCCATACGCTTATTCTGTAAATATTATTTCTTATTCCACATCCTCCACAAAAAATGCCATGTTCTGAAAATTGGTTCACTCAGTGCTTCTGCAGGATAATATCTCACGAAATGCATATTTCTCCATATCTTCAGGAAGTATTTCTTTGCCATTCCTTGTTGTGTAAAATGCCCATACTTGGTGGAGTACTGTCCAAAAGTTGCCGCCATTCAGTATCTCTGCCAGCAACAACTTTCCTCGCTTTTCATCCATCGGAGCTATCATATTCTCCTCTGATAGTCCCAAAGCCTCATGCAGCACATACATCATCGCCCCGGCAAACTTCCACAATCCCAAATACTTCAATTCCTTCTGCACCAAATCTAAAGCTGTAGAAGCAGAAGAACAGGAACAGAACTCGTATCCCCACTAACACCCCGGCGGTCCCATCCCGCACAACCATGGCGAAGACCGCTTTGGTCCGCCATCCTTAGAGCGTAGCGATTCCGAGCACCGAGAAGGTGCGGTTACATCCCCGCTTCCTGAGGAAGAGGGGCTTGGGGAGAAAGTGGAGCCCTCTTTGGAAAGAGGGACTGGGTGATTCGAAAAATCAGTATCCAAAAATACATTTTTTGAGAAATCATTGACTACAAGAAAATAATCAATGATTTGCCTCATTCCAATCCCTTCATCAAAGAAATGGTGATACAGATGTGTCAGCTGATAAATCACATTGAATGCCGTCGTTGGTATAGCGATGTCTCCAATACAATCTGGCAAGCTAACAACATTTGAGCATTGCAAAAGAGATTGCTTGCTACCATATTCACCTTCATGTTTTGTCGATGAATTTGTTGCGCCACTCCCATCCACAAGTCATCAGCAGTTCCCTCTCAATCGGGTTCAGCCTCAACTCCTCAGGATACTCTTCTCCAAGCCTTTCGATACCATCAAAGCAAAGCCCCAGTATCGCCTGCTTAGAAGCAAAGGAATACAGCTTTTGCCAGTCCATACCAGCAATCACCCTACTCATATCCCTTTTACCCCCAAGACAGTATCTTAGAAAAGCGAAATATGTATCAATCATATAAGTAATATAAGGGCAGAATTACTTCAGCCCCTTCCTGTCATTATCCTCAAACCAGTCAGCCAGTGCTTCCTCAAAGCTCCACTTAAACTGATAGCCGCAGTTCTTCAACTTCTCGCCACAGATGTTAGTTGAAATCTGGAGCTTCTTCACTCTTGCAGGACAGATACCCATTGTCGAACCAAGGAGCATGGCAACTCTTGCCATAAGCATGACAACCCAGTTAGGAATATCAGATACAAACTGAGTCAATCCTGTTACCTTCTTCATAGCCTCCACGATATGCTGAACACCACACAAGAACGGACGATGGTAAGCTGGTGATGAGCAGCATCACCATTCTGCCACTTCTCAGCAAAAGCCACCACATTCTCAGCGCCACGGATATTCGTCTCAAAATACTCATGATCTTCATGTCCAGGATTACGATGCACGGCAGCAAAGTTGAAGATCACATCATCCTCTGTAGGAGTAAATGGCAAGTTATCGATAGGCTTGCGGATATCATACGATACGGTAGATGTGTCCCCTGACCACGCTATAACAGAAACAGATGACGGAGATAGAAGCAATACCTTGGTAGAGATTGCAGTGATGTGTTGGTACCAATTACACCGCTACGCCTGGTACCGATACTGCGCTATCGTCATTTTATTCGGAAAAATCATTTGGCACGGCAATACGAGCCATATAATTCATAAGTTTAGAATATAAAACTTGTGCAAGTAATTCATTGTATCTTTCAATACGTTGAACTTGAAATTCAATAATCTTCCCATCCCTTAAACAAGGTACAGTCAGAAAACAAGATTTACAAAAATGTTGTATAGAATTCTTCGCATCACCTTTATCACAAGCAATAAGAATCGGGATAAGTTTTTTGGCAAATAGCGAAATATTATGATAACGTTTAAGCATATTAGGTTGTAACAAATTTTCATCCTCTATAGGACAATTTTCCTTTGTTACATCTATTATAGCTTTTCCGTCGATATTAAAAGAAACCAAATCTAACACATCAAGACTAACACGCTTAAAGGATGCAATATTTACGTATGAGAAGCCTGGTATATCAGAATTCTCCAATGCGACTTCGTTTACATTTAAAGACTCCTTATTATCCTTATTATTCTTAATTTCAATTATATAAGCAGAAGCTAATTGTCTCGATCTTTTCCCATTATCTCTAATTGCTAAACTACATGGTTGGAATAGCAGGATATAATTTTGGGATCCGATTTTAAATATATCACCATTAGCCACAGGACTATATGTTTGATTTATATAAGTTCCAGAAGTATATAGCTCAGAATTTCTTAGCTCTCTTAACCAAGATTTATCAATTTCATTATCAGAACAAAAGACACTTGACATTCGTAATTTGCAAAGGTCATTTTGAAGTTTTTGAAAATTACTTTCTCCAACTATTGACGTTTGGATGGAATTCTCTAACAATACCATAAAGATTCTATTCAATGTTACGTATTCCCAACAACCTTCTTTTTCTGAAGTTTTTACAATTGCAGAATCAAAACTAGCAGGATCCATATGTAGGAATGTCTGACGGGCCTGATTATATCCATTATCAAAAACTTTCAAAGCATCTTTTTTTAACTTAGATATATGATTAAGCCATAAAATATTTCTCAACCCCTCTATCATTTTTTCCTCAGGCTCATCCAAAATACGTTTTTTAGATAATGGATAAACCATGGTAGAAGAGCCTAATTCTTTCCATACATCAATTTCTTCGTCAATAGAAAATTTGCCCGAAAAAAGTCCGCAATGCAAATACTGAGTATCTTCCACTTTCTGTAGTAGTGTTTCACCTCCATGTTTTTGGTCCTCGAGCTCTTGATCCATAAGTAACAGAACCTGAAAACTGTCTTTAACTTCATTTTTTAAATCACCTATAAAAGCATCAGTAAATTCTGCTGGGGACATGCATTCTACCTTAATTTCATGATTTTTTATATTATTTAAACATAAAAGAATATTCTGCCATTCATCGGATAATTGCATGACATCAAAAACACAATTGCGCTTGTCATCATCTGTTGCACCATTCCACCAAGAATCAAACTCTTCTTCTAAAACGTCCTTATCACTAGATATAAAATCCAGTTTATGATAATCATCTGTTTCCAACCATGTTCTTAGAACAGCATGCGCATCCTCTAGATATCTTTCGACACAAAAAATATCATCTACATAAATAATCTTCTTAACATTTGACAGATTAAGAAGTTGTACTAATTTATCTATCATAACAATACTAAATTAAACCTGAAAGATTCAAAACAAAACAATACTTCCGTCCCCAACTATTACGGGCATCTGACAATGAAATATTACACCCAAAGTCATCCAACATTTGTCTTACAATGAATAGTCCTAATCCTCTTCCCTTACCTACAGGCTTACAGGTCATAAAAGGATCAAACAGCGATTCTTCAATAGACTGATCAATACCAAGCCCATTGTCAGCAAAGTAAACCCAAGGACTATCAATTTTAATACTAATACATGGATTTTCTACTTTGAAATGCTTAAGCCAATAAACAGAATTATTGATAAGATTATCAAAAACCTGAATTAGCTTTCCACTATTTACAGTTATATTGAAATCATTAACTACATCTATTTGAGGAACTATGTTATGCTCTTCAAACTCATGAGAATAATAAGCCAGTTCTTCTTCTCTCAAAAATTTTGTTAGTGACAAACTTTCTTTTTTATCACGTGAATATTTTTCGGAAAAAGAATGACTAAAAAAGCAAAAAATAGCAGATTTGAGCTTTTGTTTTGAGT